>CENZ01038612.1_pt1 | contig 59741 bp, 53 predicted proteins | sample 361341 | NCBI WGS metagenome assembly CENZ01 (sample SAMEA2619782, study PRJEB7988) | marine metagenome | biome: marine biome (ENVO:00000447); feature: deep chlorophyll maximum layer (ENVO:xxxxxxxx); material: "saline water (ENVO:00002010), including plankton (ENVO:xxxxxxxx)" | depth 50 m
CGGAAGCTGGCACCGCAGCGAAAGCTAAGCCAGCTGTGAAAAAAGGCAGGCAGCAAAAGCAACAAAAGGCAAATGTCCCTCAACTCGATGCAGCGTCAGAGCCAGAGACAGAGACAAAACTCGAGACTGAATCCGCAGCCTCGGCTGAATCCGTGATTGAGAAAGCAGCTGAATTCGCCGAAGCCGAACCCGCCAAGCAACCAGCCGAGACGGAAACCCCCGAGTCGCCCGGCAATACCCCCATCGATCCGACAGTCAATGCTGACCCTGTAGACTTTGCTGCTGAAATCACTGTGCTAAGCGCGGAACTGGAGGCCCTGAGTATTAAAAATACGACGCGCCTGGTGACGGTGGAGAATCGGGTCAACCGGCTGCGTAAACTGATTCCCGCAGAGCAGACCGAATTACTTGCTAATCACGCCAACCTCGCCGCAGCGCTCAGCGCTAAATTTGAAGAGAACGGCGGTCATCAACTGCAACTGGAAACAGCGACGAGAGAGCTCACCGCCACACTGGAGCAGGCTCTTGCGGATGGACAATCCCATGAGGCACTGCCGGCCTGGGACAAAATTCAGGGTAACCTGAGCAATACCAGCGGTGAAATTCGGGCTCGAATCAAAGCACTAATCGCGCCCTTCAAAACCAAGATTGATGAACTCCGGGACTGGAAAATATTTGCTGCCACTGAGAAGAAAAAAGAGCTCATTCAGCACATGCAGCAGCTGATCGAATCAAAAATGAATGCGGGCGACAAGGCCAAGCGCATCAGCAAATTTCACGCCGAATGGAAAAACCTTGGTCGTTCGAACCAGAATGAAGAATTGTGGGCTCAGTTCAAGCAGTTCTCTGATAAAGCCTACGAACCCTGCAAGGAGTACTTCAAACAACGTAAGCAGCAGATGGCAGAGAATCACAAAGCCCGCAAGGCGCTAATTGAATCTCTCGAGCAGGAAATCGAGCGCTTTAAGGAAACCGACATAGATGTCGCGACGCTAAACAAGCTTCTCAGCTCTGCGGATGCAGACTGGAAACGCTATGCGCCAGTGGAACAATCCAGGATTAAAACGCTGCAGAAGCGTTACTACGACCTCGTCAATAAGATCCGTAAACAGCGCAAAGATCTGAGCCGTGGTAACTTGGACAAGAAAAAAGACCTGATCCAGCGCGCCGAGCAGTTGGTTGAACTTGAAGACAAACAACAGGCAATGAACACCGCGAAGCAACTGCAACAGGAATGGAAAACTGCGGGCCCTACTTCATTCAAGGAAGACAAGAAGCTGTGGGAACAATTTCGGGCAGCCTGCGACAAGATTTTTTCAAAGCGCAGCGAAGAGAGAGATCAGCGCGCCGCTTCCATCAAACAGGCTGAGCAGGAACTGAATCAGATCCTGAATAAATTATCCGCGCTAACAGAACTGAATGATGAAGATCTGCGCAAAGCCAGGGCTGATTTCAATGAACAGGTGCTGGCTTTCTCTGGCGCTTTGGATCAGCGCATCAGGAAACAACGCAGCAAATTGCTGGACCGCTTCAATAATCTTAAACGCTCCCTGGATACCCGTTTTAAGACGCTGCCTGACAAGAAGAGTCAACAGCTCATGGATCGCATAAATGCTGGCATCGGACATTTAGTTGATGTCGAAGACAAGCTGCTCCAGTGCAAGGACGAAGCGGCTTTCGAAAAGGCCCGCTCAGAGTTTGATGTTGAAGCGTGGCAGCAGTTGGAGCTAACAGGCAAAGAGACTTACGATAGCCTGCTCCAGACAAGAGCCAGTCTGATCCAGTCCTGTCAGAACGCCGCAAATTATGCCGCCCAGAGCCAGCAGGCAGAGACAGCACTGCGGGGATTGTGCATTGCGCTTGAAATTAGGGCCGGGGTCGACACGCCTGAGTCTGACCAGGCCCAGCGCATGGCGCTGCAGTTGTCGCAATTGCAAACGGGATTTGGCCAATCCAAACCCAGCCAGCAAGAGAACAATCGCCTCGCCCAGGACAGTCGATTACGCAGTCTCTGTATCGGGCCTCTCGCACACGAAAAATCCGAGCAATTACGGGAGCGTCTGCAACTGAGTTTGCAGCGCCTGCTCAGACACTAACCCGATTTCGAAGCGGCAGCGCGCTGGAGAGCGCGCTAGTCTACAATCCCAAGTTTATTGAGCACTGGATTGGCGTAACTGCAGAGGAAATGGCGGTGTAGCTTGGGGTCTACAGCATTCAGGCGTTTCTCAAACCTCTTGCGTGCACCGCGATCGATCTCGTCTGGCTCGGGAATGTCTCGCAACTTGTGCAGAGGCACCATACCGTCCTGCATGAGGCGTTCCAGGGCCAGGTAATTGCTGTCCGACAGCACATAGTTATTAACGATCTGATCATCAATCTGGGCAGCGATCACTTCCGGGTCATCACTGGTCAACGCCAGTTCCTTACCGAAGGCCACATGCACCTTGCCCTTGAAACCAATCATGCCCGTCACAATGCTTTTGATATCGGAATCATCGGTCTTGGTAAAACTGCCGTGTTCCTGAATCTCCCGCAGCTCGGTGGCCTTCATGACGTCACAGGCATCATATTCGTAGGAGATCGACACCGGGACGATGTGTAGTTGGCGCAGGCTACCCGCCAGGGGCAGATCCCGTTTACCCATCGCCAGCATTTTCAACAGTGCCGGATCCGTGCGGTCTATTCCATCTTTAGCGCGGCCTTCGCGCTGGGCAATCCAGACATTCTGACCTGTCTCAATACAGTGATGAATATACTCTGAGAGCAGCTTCAAGGACTGTAACAACTCACGCCCCTTAGCTGAGCGCGCCACTATAAAGCTCTTGTTCAGTCGCATCAGATCGGTGACGAACGGTTTTTTCAACAGATTATCCCCGATGGCAATCTGCAGGGTCTCTAAGCCGCCGTGGTACAGCATGTAATTCACAAAAGCAGGGTCCATGGTGATATCGCGGTGATTGCTGACAAACAGGTAGCTGCGATCGGATTTAAGTGAATCCATCCCGGAGTTGCTCAGGTCTGTCGTGGTGTCGTGGATCATCTTGTCCATGTACACCGCGATAACGTCCTGCATGGATTTGACGTCATGCACATCTTTGACCTGACCACGCAACTTTTTGCTGGCGGCGCCTTTCATGAATTTGGGAAACAGGCGTGTCAGGCGCGGGTAATAAAAGCGAGCAATACTGTCCAGGAATTCGGGATCGGTCATCAGCTTATCCAGAACCGGGCGTGTTTCCGGGTCCTGGTAAGGCCTTATATCCTTAAATTTTTCCAACTATATGTCCTTATATATCAGTTATATATCGCTGTTATTTAAGTTAAATACTCGGTTATTAAAGTGGCACGCGCATTGTAGCGTCTTAGCCACGGATTGTGTACCGCCAACAGCGCTGTCCGGCGAACAGCGGCCTGTTTGCTGGGTAGGGCACAAAGCGGGTTTCAGGAGGAAGATCCGGGGCTCAGAAGTCATACTTTTCGAAGAACTTTGCGACATGACTTACCCCGCTCTGATTCGGCACAGCTGTCCATCTCCGAAATCTTTCCGTTTTACTCGGTCGGCTTGCCAGGAGAGTGGGTGTCTAGCCGGCGAGCCAAGTCTTCAGTTAAATCCTGTGACGCCAATACCCGCTTTCCAAATAACTCGTGAATCAACGCCGCTTTCTCTGCATTTAACCTGGGAAAGTCATAATCCATCGACATAGCTGAGCAGATCTTCCAACACTGACTGCTTTGGACCACCAGCCTGCTCCTTTGCAATTGTCAGTTCCTCTTCAAAAACTTGCCTCGCAGTGCTGTCCTCAAGCCGCGATTGCCTGAATTTATGCCAGCGCTCCTGTTCCTCCTGCCGCAAGGTCTCAGGATAGTTACGCGCACGATAGCGAAACAATAATTCCTTCAGGCGCCCATCCTTGAAGGGCAAATCCAGCCGCGCGAGCTCACTGGCATCAGAAGCGCGCACTATAGCCATCAAGTCCTTATCGGTATCGCTGAAAAACCCGCCGCTATAGATCATGAAATCTGGATCTTGCTGGGCCGGCATTTCCTCGGCCCGGAACACGCCGGCCACCTTTCTGGCCAGCTCTGGCATGTCGATAATTTTCTGCCAATGCTTTTTACACAACTCGGTATCGACGTTATACAACTCAGCATGCTCGGGCGGCAGTACCGCTGGTGAGGCGACAATCGGACACTTGTTATAGTGAATGGTCTTCAGCGGGATACGGCTAACACCTGCCGGCATCTGATCACGTGGTGTATAGACTCGCGCTCGAATCTCTGATTCCGGTAGATCAACCCAGCTTTCAGGGTCAATCCGCAAGTCGTAGACAATGACGCCATTGCTGTTGGTCGGGTGTGGACAAATCGGCATCGCGAGTGCCAGGCAGCCCTGGCTGGCGGGGTACATCACCGAAACATGCAGAATCGGTTTTCGGGTCCTCATGTCGATCTCCTGCTGCACGCGTTTTTTCGCGCGCAGCTGATAGACATATTCGAACAACTTGGGCTGCGCTGACTTAATGCGCTTGGCCATCTCGATGGTGGCAATCACGTCTGAGAGAGCATCATGGGAATCCGCATGCTGAATCCCGTTTACCGCAGTCAGCTCCTCGAGGCGAAAGCTGTTCGAGCCATCTTCTTTCTTTGGCCAACTGACCCCTTCTGGTCGAGTAGCCGCCATCAGACGCACCATATCGATAATGTCCCACCTGGAATTGCCGTTCTTCCACTCCCGTTCATAAGGGTCATAGAAGTTGCGATAGAGCAATTGCCGCGTCACCTCATCATCGAAACGGATACTGTTATAGCCGGCGACGCAGGTTCCGGGCGCAGCAAACTCTGCGTGAATCTTCTTAATGAATTCGGCCTCGGGAATACCCTCTGCCAGGGCTTTTTGCGGAGATATCCCGGTTATCAGGCAGGCCATAGGACTGGGCAGAAAGTCGTCTGCAGGCTTGCAGTACATCACCAGCGGTTCACCGATGATATTGAGGTCTTCATCGGTGCGGATACCGGCGAACTGGCTGGCGCGATCCCGACGCGGATCGCGACCGAATGTTTCAAAGTCATACCAATAGATGCTTGCTGTCACGCGCCGTCCCTGTTCAAGAGCTGTTATTGGCCATCATATCATGCTGCAGATTGGCTCTCTGATGGCCTGATGAGCTTACCTTGCAGTCGTCTGCTTACAACAAATGGTGTAGTATCGTCAGGTCAAATTGTCGTTAGAATCGATTGATAAGACGCAGCCATAAAGTCTACCGAAAAAGAGACTCACCGAAGCAGCACAATGAATTTTCGCGGCAGTCACATCCTGAGCGTGAAGCAGTTTGACCGTGATAGCGTCGAACAGGTTTTCCAGGTTGCAGATGGCATGGAGCCTTACGCACACCGCCTGCGCATGACCAAAGTGCTGGATGGTGCCATTCTCGGCAATATGTTCTTCGAGCCCAGCACAAGGACCCGGGTCAGCTTTGGCTGTGCCTTCAATCTGTTGGGGGGCGATGTCAGGGAAACCACTGACGTGAAGTCTTCCTCTATCACCAAAGGCGAATCCCTGTACGACACAGCCCGGGTAATATCCGGATACAGCGACGTCATTGTGATGCGCCATCCCCAGCCAGGTTCAGTGGCTGAGTTCGCCAAGGCCTCGCGGGTGCCTGTCGTTAATGGCGGCGACGGCCCCAACGAACACCCTTCCCAGGCGCTGCTGGATCTCTACACGATAAAGAAGGAACTGCATTCGAATTCACGCAGCATCGATGGCATGCGCATTGCCATGGTAGGGGATCTCAAGCATGGCAGGACTGTACACTCCCTGTCTCAATTATTGCTGCTCTATAAAAACATACACTTCACCCTGATCTCACCCACCGAGCTGCGCATGCCGGAGAGCATCGTCTCAAACTTGCAGGCTGCCGGTCACGAGGTCACGGAAACCGAGGAAATGGAACGGGGTCTGCAAGACAACGATACGGTATACCTGACTCGCATTCAGGAAGAGCGTTTCGACTCCAAACTGGAGGCGGACATCTATCGCGGAAGATTTCGGCTTGACCAGGCAATCTACACCCGTCACTGCCAGCCCAATACCGTGATCATGCATCCCCTGCCCCGTGACTCTCGGGCCGATGCCAATGAACTGGATAACGACCTGAACCAACATCCCAGCCTCGCCATCTTCCGCCAGACGGACAACGGCGTGCTAGTGCGTATGGCGCTATTCGCGCTTATACTGGATGTTGCAGACAAAATAGAAGACACTGCCAGCGAAGTGAGCTGGTACACAGAAAGTCGATTCGAAGAGTGAAACCATTTGAGAATTGCAGTTAGTCCAACACGAACAGGAATGATGTAACCAAGGCCAGGAACATGGGGTTCAACGACTTATTACGCATGATGATTGAGAAAGATAGCTCGGACCTCTTTCTCACCACCGGGGCACCTCCGAGCATGAAGGCTCAAGGCAAACTCATCCCCTTGATCGACAAAAAACACCCTGAAGGCATGGTGAAAAAAATCGCCTACCAGATTATGTCTGATGATCAGATCAAGGAAGTTATGGAGAAATCTGAGCAACAGGGTATGAAGACCTTCGACTCCGCGCTGTTTGACCTCTACAAGCAGGGCAAGATCAGCTACGAGGAAACGCTCAAGAATGCCGACTCGAAAAATAACGTACGCCTGCGCATTCAATTATCTGAAGGCAAGGCTGGTGAAGAGGAAGAAGAGCTGGAAGAAGAGGACGATAGCGGTGGTCTGTCTCTGGTAGGCAAGGACGACGAAGAACCCTTGTCCTTCTAAGACTATCCATTCATGCCCAATTTAAATGATTATCTGGCACTGGATGCCACCGCCATGGCAGCAGGTCTGCGTGATGGCGACTTCAAGGCCTCTGAACTGGTAAGCCTCGCGGTCGAGCAGGCTCACCGCGTCAATCCAACAATCAACGCCATAAATGTTGAAGGCTACGACGAGGCACTGGCTCTGGCTGCCGATCTCGACAAAAAACCTGCCGGGCTTGCCGACGGGGTCGCAGGTGTCCCTTTTCTGATAAAAGACCTGAGTCTGCTGGAAGGACTTGTCGCGACACACGGCAGTCGTTTATACCAGGATGCAATTGCGACTCGCAGCGCCAACATCGTGGTGCGCTATCTCGATGCCGGACTTGTGATCCTTGGCAAGACTAACACGCCTGAATTTGGCCTCACCCTGACCACGGAACCAATGGCTCACGGTGCCACCCTCAACCCCTGGAATCTGGACTATTCCACTGGTGGTTCCAGTGGCGGTGCTGCGGCGGCGGTTGCTGCCGGTATCGTGCCGGTTGCCCATGCTACCGACGGTGGCGGATCTATTCGCATCCCGGCCTCCTGCTGCGGCCTGTTTGGCCTCAAGCCTAGCCGCGGATTCACCACCATCGAAAAAGACATTGGTGATAGCTGGAGTGGCATGAGTGTGGGCCATGTGGTGAGTAGAACCGTACGCGACAGCGCCATGTTTCTGAATCTGATCACTCTCGATGAAGCCGCGCTGTATCCCATGCCAGCAGCACCGAGGTCTTTCGCAGACCATCTTGATGCTGTGCCCAGCGGCTTGCGCATCGCGGTGCAGAACCAACATCCCTTTGGCGAAGCCCTGGACCCCGATGTAATGAAGGCGGTCGAAAATACTGCCCAGCTTTGCGAATCTCTCGGCCATCACGTGACAGTAGTGGAACATCCAGCCGACTATAAATCTGCCGCGGCAGCCATGAATAAACTGGTTTGCATCCACACTTTCCAGACGGTAAACCGGCGCTTGCAGGAATTGGGCATTGATCTTGAAGTCGCAGACGTGGAGAACTCCACTCGGCAGATGGCAGAGATGGGCGCCAGATTCAGTGCCGTCGACTACATTCGTGCCCGGGATTCCCTCACTCGGGTAGAGCAGCAGATGGCGGTATTCCACCAGAACTACGATGTACTTCTTTCCCCTGTATTGACCAAAACCACGGCCAAACTTGGCTGGCTGGACATGAATACCGGCGACCTGAACGAGTATGGCGCTCGGTTTCGTGCCTACAGCGGGTTCACCGCACTCTATAACGGCACCGGCCAGCCCAGCGCTTCGCTGCCCCTATTTCAAGATTCAGCGGGACTGCCCGTAGGTGTCATGGCCACTGCCGCTTGGGGCAATGATCACTTACTGTTACAGCTGTCGGCACAACTTGAACAAGCCGCGCCTTGGCCACAAATCGCGCCATTTGCCGACACAGACTAGCAGTCCATTGCGTCCCCCTAACAGGCTTTTTACCCCCTTCCCTACGCTCTGGACCCTTCACCCTGAGGCCGCCTGCAGGTAGACTACTCGCTTCGACAATAAGATTGATTATTTCTGCGCCCACCCCGGAGAAAATGAATGAAATCAACCAAGCCAATTTGCCACCGCCCTGTCCAATTACTCTGCGCCCTGGCCCTCACGCTACCCGCAACATTGCTCGCCCAGGAAGCCGAGGGGCCCCGCACCGAATGGGGAGTCCCGGACCTGCAAGGTTTCTGGCGCAACAACACAGTCATGCCCTTCGAGAGACCCCAGGAACTGGGTAACAAGCAGGCCTACACCGAGGAAGAAGCCATACAGCTCGAGCGCGAGGCGCAGGCGCGGGTCGAGGCGGACAATGAACCGCTGGACCCTAATCGTCCAGCCCCTGCCTTGGAAGCGCTGCCACCGGTAGGCAATTACGACCTGTTCTGGACTGACCGCGGCATGTTCCTGCCTACTATCAACGGTGAATTCCGTACCTCAGCCATTATTGATCCACCCAATGGCCGCATGCCTGAACGGGTGGCCGGGTTTGCAGATCGCATGCGGGAGCTGCGCGCTAATATGCCAGCGCGCAACGATGGCCCCGAGGGGCGCGCCCTGGGCGAACGCTGCCTGCTGGCCTTTGGTAACAGCTCCGGTCCGGTGATGTCACCGGTGATGTACAACTCTCATATGCAAATCGTGCAGTCTCCTGGCTATGTCACCATCACCATCGAGATGGCCCATGATGCGCGGATTATCCGTATCGCCGACAACCATGAAGACTATGCTGCCGCCCAGGCGAAGTGGATGGGCGATTCCATCGGCCGATGGGATGGCGACACCCTGATCGTGGAGACCCAGCATTTCAACGGCTGGCAGACCTATCGTGGAGCGCCCACCGAGAACCTGACTGTGATTGAAACCTTCCGTCGCGAAGGCCTCAACAAGATCGTGTACGGCTTTACTGTGGATGACCCCACGGTATACACCGCGCAATGGTCTGGCGAATACCCTCTTACGCGCATGGATGACCCAATCTATGAGTATGCCTGCCATGAGGGCAATTACGGCATCATTGGAATCCTGGCAGGTGCGCGACGCCTGGAAGTCATGGAAGCGATTGGGATAGAGCGGGCGATCGAGCAGTAATCCTTACCACTGCATCCTGCGTGCCAGGACCATCTAAACAAAACGCTGAGCCTGGGCATGTCAGATCCGTCTCTATTCAAAGGCCGATGGAATCGCTGCCTCAGGCATCCGCGTTTTGTTGCCAGCATGAAATCGATTCCTACTTCCGCGACACGCTGTCAACACAGTCCGACCACCAATCATAGATATATGTCGTTCGGCCGCACAGTCAGCTGGCGCTTCCCGGGCGTTTGCCTCACCCCTGCGGGCGATGGTCACTGCAGTAGAACCCGATTCCATGCGTCAAGCCAAGGGGCAAGACTGGAAAATCAACTGCGCCATTTTTCTTTTTGGAGACTGAACCACCATGATCACTTTGCATCATCTGGAATACTCCCAATCATTCCGCATTCTCTGGCTTTTGGAAGAGTTAGGTGCCGATTATGAGCTCAAGATTTATGAGCGCGATAAGAAAACTCACCAGGCACCCAAGCCATTGAAAGACTTGTCCCCGCTCGGCTCAGCGCCGGTGATAACTGATGGAGATATGGTGCTGGCAGAAAGTAATGCGATCATAGACTACATTCTCGATCAACATCCGGAGTCGAATCTGCGGGTCGAGCCGGGACATGAAGATCGCGCGCGCTATTTGTTCTGGCTGCATGCATCACAGGGATCCATGATGTCGCTCATGCTGATGGAAGCGGTGTTCCAGATTCTGATCTCCAGAGTGCCATTCTGGATGCGTCCGCTTATTAAAGCCGCACTTGGCCAAGCCACTGCCAACTTGATTCATCCGCGCATGAAATCTTTGCTACAGGTTGCCGAAGCAGACCTGGAGAAAAAGGAGTGGTTTGGCGGTGATCATTTAACGGCAGCCGACATTGCCCTTATCTATCCCATGGAATCGGCAAAAGAACGTTTTTATCTCGATGTCGACTACCCGAACTGCCTGACTTGGCTGGAGCGGGTGCACAGCTGTGAGAGCTTCAAGGCAGCACAAGCAAACGACGGTCGAGAAAGCATCGCCCTGAAAGTCTGATGGAAAATAAATAATCTACGACCAGGAAAGCCATTTAACAATGGCGTTTAGGACTGGAACAAAAAGAGGGGCATGGCCCCTCTTTTTGTTCCAGTCCTAATTCCAATGATTCTTGCTATTGGAAGGTATAGCGCATCCCCATACCGAAAGTAGTGCCATACTCGTCATACTGGGACAGCCTGCCGGGATTGCCGAAGTAATAGTATTCCGGACGGTCGTTCAGGTTAAGCACCTCTGCGGTCAACAAGATATTTTCACTCAGCTCGTAGCGCGCCGTCAGATCAATCTGAAAAAAATCATCGGTGTAGCGATCTACGATTGGTTCATCGCCAATCTCATCCAGAAACTTGCTACGGTAATTGCCCGCCAGACGCACGTCCCATGCGCCCAGATCGTAACCGAAAGAGACGTTGCCTGTGTGCTTGGCTTGCTTAAAGAATGGGATGGTGCGCTGTCCGTTAACGGCATCAGTGGGTAAATCAGTTTCACCATCCGTGAGGGTGTAGTTGGCCACGAACAGCAGACCATTATCCCAGGCTTTCTGAAAAGACAGTTCGAAGCCGCGGATATCAGCGTCGTCCGTATTGATAAATGTGCCGGCGACACGGTACTGCTGGCCGCGGAAGACTGTGTCAGTGGACTCAACTTCGACAATGGCGTCATCGATGGCCTTATAAAACAAGCCAGCACCAAAGAAGGTACCCTGCCCCAGATACCACTCATAAGTCACGTCAAAATTCCATGCCGTGGTGGGGTCGAGGTTTGGGTTACCGCCCTCGATCTCATTGTCTTCGGTATCGACAATTGCGCCGGCATTCGATTCCTGAAAACCAGGTCGGACCAGAGATCGAAACAGTCCAACACGCACTACACGGTCATCAGCTACATCGAATTTGACGTTCACTGAGGGTGCAAAGAAATCGTAGTTGTTTTCGAAACGAGTAAACCCTGCAAAACCGCCATCGAAAGCCTTACCCCGATACGTGGTGTCAGTGTCCTCGTAACGCAATCCGTAAACCCAGGTCGCGTTGTCTGTAGTAGTGGTTGCCATAGCATAGGCAGACATCACGTCTTCTTCAGTCACCCAATCCGCAGGAATGGACTCCTCATTTTCATCACCGCTAAATTCAAACTCTGGTCCAGGAGACTGACAGGTGGAGCCATCGGACAGGCTTGCCGAACCACTCCCTAGACGCGGGATAAAACCCTTAACCTGGTCGAATGAAGCAGTTGGGCCAGCAACCGTATTGAGAAACTGATTTGGTGTCACAAAATTGACCGAGGACAGGTTGATGTCATTCACTGGCTCATAGGCACAAAAAATCAGGTCATTCAGCTTCTCGCGCTGGCGTATTTTGCCACCAAATTGAAGGTCAGTGTTGCCAGTGAGCGAGTAGTAGAAATCAAAACTTGCTCCAGAGTCCTCGTCCGTATTTAGAGTGAACTCCCTCTCGAAAGCTTTCAAATTAAAGGTAGACGGATCGTAGAATGTGGCAGGAAAGGTAACAATGGGCTTTTCCGGATCAGAGTTATCGTAGGTAAATGCTTCATCAATGGTATCACTGCGAAAAATCACTGCCTGACGGTCGCGGTCATCCTGTTCAGCCTCTGAAGTAAAGACCTCGAACTCAAGGCGGCTACGGTCAGTTAACTGAAGATCCGCACCGGCGCGCAGGGAAGTGATTTCCCGATACTCCGTGCGATTGCGACTCTCGGTGTCCACCTTGCCGTTGGCGTAGCTGAATACAGATCCGGTTGCTACCGCATCGTTGTCCTCGAGACCGTCGCGGGTCTCCCACTTGGCCCGCCACTCCTTGTCTGAGTATTCGTTGTGGAACATGTTAAAGAAGTAGCTGTTGCCCGAGTCCGTCCGATAATCCAGGGCCAGCACGACACCTTCTCGCTCCCGGGTAAGATCGTAATATCGCATTTCGTAGTCATCATTTGGCGCAACATCACCCCAGCCGCCATTCTCATTGTTGTGTGCGATGATGCGACGAGACTGATCGCTTAAAACCACTGCGGCACCGAACTCACCTGCCCCCAACTCCCAGCGGTTGGTGAAAGTCGCGGCTAGCTTTGGGTTGTCTGCATCTTCGGTGAGTTCGTTATAGGAAGTTTCCGCCTTCAGGCGTATAAACATATCGTCATAGGAGAAAGCGGTGATCGTCTCCAAATCAATAGCCCCACCGATGGTGTCCGCATCCAGGTTAGGCGTCAGAGTCTTATAGACTGTCATGCTATCGAGTAGATCGGAGGGCACGCCATCCAAAATAATGCCGCGTCGATCTTCCGGAGAAGCCGTACTCACACCGTTGATCGTCATTGCATTGAGATCAGTATTCATGCCGCGAACAGTCACGTAACGGCCTTCACCCTGGTCATTTTCAACCATGATGCCTGATATACGACGCAGTGATTCTGCCACGTTGATGTCCGCAAAATTACCGATGGCATCAGAATCGATTACCCCGACCACCTTGTCCGAGTTTCTTTGTTTTTCTAGGGCGCTAGCGAGACTAGCCCGGCTTCCAACAACCAAAATTTCGTCAATTGAGTCCTGCGCCTGAGCTGAAGCGGCAACCACCAGACCAATTGCAAGCGGCAGCGTCTTTTTTGTGAGTAGGTTTTTCATTTCGGGGATCCCCAGGTAGTGTGGTTAATGCGCAAGCGCTCTAGCGCAGGGGAGTTACTATTTGATTACGCATTCGAGTCAGAAATATTACAGATGGCAAAGAAAGCGCCATATGTCTTTTTCATGACAATGCCGAAAATTTAATGACATGATTTCGTCACAGAAAAGTAAAAAGGGCTGGAGGCAATATGTAAGCAAGCAGTAGTCACGCAAGAGCTAACGACAGCAATCTCTCTAACCTGGGAATCCAGTGCTCATAAATTCAGCGCTTCCACAATCGACCGCCAGGATAGGAATTTAAAATTCTGGGTATCCTCTGGCAGGGTGTTATACCCATCCTGCAATACAACAAGCCCTGTCGGATAGTCCGGCCCAAGGAAGCTGCTGGTCACCGCAAGACCATCAGTCTCTTGCACGCCATCCACTCTACCGTCCGGCCGGTCAAGGACTACAAAACTCCCTCGATAGGCGTGTGGCGGTAGCCGGTCAAATACGGCATAGCTGTAATTACCCTGGCTGGAGACTAGCACATAACCTCCTGCCCCTCGCGCATACAGACTCATTCCCTCAACATCTGCGGCGAGGATCGAGCCATCGATTTCCATTACAGTTTGTAAATCCGCAGCAGCCCGAAAATCAGCACTAAGTGCAAAAATACCTTCATTCTCAACACCAATGAATAAACGCTGATAAGCATCGTCCGCCACACAACCTTCGGGCTGACTGGGCACGCTAAATTCCCGCATTAGTTCTGCATCAAAAGAAATGGGATCTGGTGAATCCGGTCGGCCTGTATCGTTCAATCTCCACTGCTGGTAACTGCCATCGGTGTCGTTAACGAAAACGAAAAGCGCCTGACCATCGTCGTACATGCAGAGGCCATAGGGCTCGGTCAGTCCGGTACCGATTTCACTATCCTGTAACCAGAATAATTCACCGTCGAAATCGACCGCGAACAGACTCACGGAGTTGCTGCTGCGATTGCTGGCGGCTGCCAGCGCCGACCAACGACTGTGCTTGAGATAACGCAAGTCCACATTATTGGTGCGCCCTGCTGCGACAAACTGCTGGCGCTGTCCAGCAAGATTATAGACTTCGATTCCAGCCTGCTTGTCAGTGCCAATGATAAGACTCTTTAGCGGATCACTCGGGTTTAGCCAGATAGCCGGATCATCGGCAGCATCATCACCGCTATTTACAGGCACGGTTTCTGCTTCAGGGAAAACTGCCAGCGCATTGGATGGTGGCGGCGCTGGACCGTCAGAGGCACAACTTGAGATAAGAGTGAGCAGGCTTGGCAGCCAGAAGCAACGAAAACTCAAAGCAGACAACCATAAAGCAATCGACCAAGCCGTAAGCTTATAGAGGAAAGTTTGCAGTTCTGCGACACCAAGATCATCAGGATAACAGAAAATCCTAGCAGCTTTAGATCAGAGTGCGCCGTGCCGCTTGGCGGTAACCTCAGCCATGATTGAAATTGCGATCTCGGCTGGAGTCTTGCTCTGGATCTGGAAGCCGATGGGCGCGTGCAGAATATCTATCTCGTCCTTGGACAAGCCCAGCTCGGGCAAGCGTTCCCGTCTTGCCGCGGAGGTTCGTTCCGACCCCATAGCGCCCACATAGAACGCATCTGTCTTCAGCGCTTCCATCAAGGCCATGTCATCGACACGCGGATCATGAGCGAGGGCAATGATCCCGCTATAAGGATTACTGAAATGTTCACGCACCACATCGTCTGGCAGGCGTGAAGTTTTTTCCACACCATCTACTTCCCAGTTATCCAGATAGTTTGGGCGCGGATCGCACAGCGTGACATCGTACTCCAGTGCCAGCGCCATTTCTGCCACATACTTCGCCACATCCCCTGCCCCCAATAACAACAAGCGGTACATGGGGCTCAGGCTGTGACTCATGATTTCATCCCGAATCACCACTGCCGCCTCGCGACTCTCGGCGCTGACGGAAATAGCGCCAGTTTGCAAATCAACAAGCCGGCTTATGTGGGTGTGATTTTCCAGGGCGGAAATGAGCTCGGCGAACACAGTTTTGTTGGAGGCGGTGGGCTCGATGAATTCCAGCAGCACGTGCAGCTGACCACCGCAGGGCAGTTTCAGGCGCGCCTGCTCCTCTTCGGTCATCCCATACATCACCTTGAATGGTTTACTGCCTTCCGCGTCGTACTGGGATTTTAACTGGCCGTTGCGCAACTGTTCGAGAAAGTCTTCTTCTATGCAGCCGCCGGAGATTGAGCCCACCAGTTCGCCGTCCAGGGTACAAGCCATCATGGCGCCTATTGGCCGTGGCGAGGAGCCCCAGGTCTTTAAAATGGTGCAGAGCCAGACCGGTCGGTCCGACTCCAACCATTTTGATACATGGGTAACGATTTGTTGTTGACTGCTTAACATCTTGCCTCGTATTTTAACCTAACTGCCTGGTCTCTACTGCTTTTATCGTCAGGCTCATAAGGACCCTTTCACCGGTGTAGGCCTAGACTGTGCGCAGCTTCCACTTGCCACGCCGAAAAGCGATCACCCCGATCACACAGGTCAGGTTGTCAGCGGCAAACACCGCCCAGAATACTCCAACCGGCCCCCAGCCAAGCGTCAACGCCAGCACGTAGGCCAGTGGCACCTGCACAATCCAAAAGCAAAACACGTTGATATAAGTCGGCGTCATTGTGTCACCCGCGCCGTTAAAGGCCTGGATCACCGCCATGCCAAAACCCCAGCCAACGTAGCCGTAGGCGAATATTTGTAGACACTCGATCGCATAGGCCAGCACATCGGCCTCGCTGGTGAAGAAGGACGCAATCTGATCATCAAAGATCAGCATCAGAATAGCTGCAAATGCCATATAGGCTGCGTTGTACTGAGCGATCTTCCAGGTGGTGGTATCGGCACGCTCGATCAAGCCTGCCCCAAGGTTCTGCCCCACCAGGGTCGCCGTGGCATTGCTTAAGCCCCAGGCCGGCAGGATGCTGAACATCACCACCCGCACGGCGATGGTATAGCCCGCTACTGCCCCGCTACCAAAGCCGGAGACTATGGACATGAGGAATACCCAACTGGCAGTCGCCACCAGAAACTGCGCAACGCCACCGACAGAGATACGCACCAGGGACCAGACGATGCTCATGCGCAAGCCCATGTCTTTGGTATGCAGCTGCAGGCGTCCCTTGCCGCCGACCAAGTGATAAAGTCCATAGAGCGCACCAATGGTTCGCCCAATATTGGTTGCGACGGCGGCACCGGTCACGCCGAGTTCCGGGAATGGGCCAACCCCATATATCAGGCAGGGGTCCAGCACGATGTTGATGCCGTTGGCCAGCCACAGCGCCTTCATGGCTATCGTTGCATCCCCAGCGCCACGGAAAATCGCGTTTATGAGAAACAGGAATACGATTGAAAAACAGGCACCAAACATCAGGCGGGTATACCCAACTCCGGTTTCAATCACAGATTCCTCTGCACCCATCAACATTAAAATTTCCCGTGCGAAAACCAGGCCCAACAAGCCCACCATCACGGAAACAAAAACACCCAGCCAAATAACCTGACCCGCCGCAATCGAAGCCGCCTCGGGATCTTTCTCACCGATGCGCCTCGCCACCATGGCGGTTGCCCCCATGGAAAGACCGATAGCGATTGCATAGAGCAGTGTAATCACTGCTTCGGTGAGTCCGACAGTGGCCACGGCAGCGGTACCAAGACCGGATACAAAGAAGATGTCGACAACGGCGAATACCGATTCCATCGCCATTTCCAGGATCATGGGAATGGCGAGTAGCAGGGTCACTCGAGCAATCGAGCCCTCGGTGTAGTTGATTTCCGTATCGCCGGCGATGGCTTGTTTGAAAAGCTGCCAGCCGCTTTCTGATTTTTCTGTTGTCATAACAGGGTCCAACGTTTTTTGAGCGTGTAAAAGCAGGACGCAACAAATTCTTTTGTCACGGACGCATGGGGCGAGGATGATCTGTCGTTACAGATCAGGCGAGATGTCGTGCAAGGTGCCAGCTCAAACCAGCTTGTGTCCTGGTTGTGAAAGAGGCTGGAAAAAAGTTTTCTGCTGGGCGCGAAAATCGCTGGATGTCAGGCCACTACGCCGGACAGATCGAACTGCTTCATTGGATGAATTCTCCTGCTGAGTTCAAGGATTCGGATTATAGATTTTTTTTGTCGGCGGGCACCAGCGATTGCTGAGAAAAACTATGGTGAGAAGTGATACTAGTCACTTCAAATCGGGCCAATCCAGAAGCATCACTACAATCCTAGTTTTCGGTCGGTACCCGTGTACTCAGGCGCGGTTTAATGCGATTTCGAATCCAGGGGTCATCAGTGAACTGACGCGCCTGCTGAGCTGCATCGCTCTGGTCTGTGAGTCGATCCTGCATATCTGCCGTCAGGCTGCCCTGGTTGGCATTGTGGGAAATGCCCGCCTCAACCTCCTGCCGCAGGTAAGCGCCAAGATCTTCAGGTATAGCAATACTATCCAGCCGCGCCGCCAGCGCCGGGGCATTGCTGGACACTACCGGCAGACTGCGTTGCGCCCTGGTTATTTCCCGAGTGGGGTTAAATCGCTGGTAGGTCCTACTGGTGATGGCATTCTGGGAACTAAAGCGGCTCACGCTGCTACCTGCGCTGATTTCAGCCCTGTCATCACAGGTTATCAGCTCTGATTCCTGCTGCTGGGGACTGCAATCATAGGCCCATAGCCGCGAAGTACGCCGTGCCTCAACGGCGCGAATGGACTGGACCAAATCTTCCGAACTGGGTAGGACTATATGCGGGGTATTAACCCGGGGTTGTACCGGCGCCACCGGCAAAACATCCGTTGTGTCTACGAGTTGATCTGGACTTGGCTCAACTAAGGGTGGCGGCTCCTCTACTTCCACTGGCGCTTGCGGCTCTGCCTGTGCTGCTGGCTCCTCTGCAGCTGGTGCTTCTGCAATTAATTCAATGACTTCGCTCTCTATTTGGGAAGCCTCAAGCACAGGCGCGTCTGCCGGGGCCTGCTCCGGCGATAGCAGAGGATTGCTCGGCACCAGGCGGATACTCACGGTATGGGGCTGGCTAACGGGATATGCACCAATACGGGCATTCAGAAAGAAACTCAGGATAAGGACATGCACAAGCAGGCTCGCGGCCACTGCGAAAAGCAGCCCGCGCCCTTCCCTGGAGCTGAAAAGCTCGGGCATGTGATGCAGGTGTTGCAAGCTTGACCCCAGAATCGACTGGATTGCCAAATGACCGCGCCGCTGCGCACTGCCATCCTATACTGTCTGACAGTTGCAGTGTGCCCGAGTTCCCGGGCCTCGCCTGGACTAGCCTAGCCAAAGTCCAGGCCGGGGGCGGCCTGGGAGGACTCCAGGTTCAGCAGAAAGGACTTGGTTTCAAGTCCACCACCGAAGCCAGTGAGCTTGCCGTTGCTGCCTATCACGCGATGGCAGGGGATTATCACTGGGATTGGATTCAGGCCATTGGCTGCCCCTACCGCACGAGATGCCTTGGGTCGGCCAACATGACGGGCTAACTCGCCATAACTCCAGGTCTCGCCAAAGGGTATCTCCTGCAGGCCTTGCCAGACCTGGCACTGAAAATCCGTGCCGGCTGGCGCCAGCGGCAGGTCAAACTCCTGGCGTTTGCCGGCAAAGTATTCATTCAGTTGCTTAATGACTTCCTTAAAGGGCTTTTTGCTCTCCACCCAATTTTGATCATGCCGCCGCTTCATTGAACCGGAGGGAAACCCCAGCAGCTGCAGCGCCTGCTCGTTACCGGCTAATAATAACTCGCCGATCGGGGTGTCGTGATAATGATAAAAAGTTGTCATTAGCCTGCTCTCTTTATAGGTTATTTTGCACATTATATTTAATGCAAAATTAGATTAATTTTATTCCATATAATATTGTTTTATATATTTTTATTTATCTCTATTTTCTTGAGATAACCATAATATCGCCACAACAGAATCACACAATAAGCCCGCCAGGGCTGCCAGGGTTCTGCCCGCTCACGCAGTTGTTTCGGGGTCAAGGTTTCTCCCGGCGCCGTTGCGGCGCGACGCAAAATAAGGTCTGAGTGGGGAAAGGCATTGGGGTCATTGAGCGCGCGCATGGCGATGTATTGCGCGGTCCATTCCCCTATTCCCTTTATGCTGCAAATCTTCTCAACGAAAGTCTCGGTGTCGACTCCGCAGTCCATACGCAGCTCCCCTGCGGCAACCATCCTGGCCACCGCCTGAATCGCCGCAATCCGCTGCCCGACTATGCCCATGCCGCTCAAATCAGCATCCATCAACTCTTCAGGCTCCGGAAAGGTGTAGGTTAGCCCCTTGAGCTCGCAGTCATAGGGTCTGCCATAGCGTTCAGCAATGCGCGCGACCAGGGTAGACGCGGCTTTCACCGTAACCTGCTGGCCCAAAATAGCCCGCACTGCCACTTCGAAACCGCTCCAGCAACCCGGCACCCGCTGCCCTGGGAAGCGCCCAACCATAGGGCGGAGCAGTGCATCCTGGGCAAGGAAAGTATCAATCTCGGCGCTGTCCGCGCGCAAATCGAACAAGGAACGGACGCGGTCGATGATGTGGTAGAGATTACGGGTGTCCGGATAGCTAATCTTGAGATGAACCTGGTGAGCCTCGGCATCGAAATTGGCGACGAAGTGCCCTGCTTTGTCATCCAGACGGAACGTTCTCGCATAGCTGGACTCGGTAACCGCCTCAACCCCAGGAATCGCCCGATAGGCCAGGAAAGCCAGTATCGCCGGCCAGTCATACGGCGGCCGGTAGCTCAGGGATATCTCAATCAGGCCAACTTGTTTAGCAGTAGTGTTACCTTTCTCTCTAAGCTGCTTGGGAGAACGGTTGTAAGTCTTACTAAATACCGCGTTAAAGCGGCGCACACTACCAAAACCGCTGGCAAAGCAGATCTCCGACAGGTTCATGTCGGTCTCATCGATCAGCTTCTTGGCAAAATGCAGGCGCCGGGTCTGGGCCACTTCCACTGGCGAAGCGCCCAGATGATCGTTAAACAGCCGGCTGAGCTGGCGCGGGCCCACACCCAGCTGCTCGGCAAGCTCATCCACCGAATTTTCATCCAGAAAACCCTGGTCGATAAGCTGGAGACCCCGGGAAACCTTCCAGGACGCGCCACTCCAGGCTGGCGTGCCTGGCGAAGACTCAGGGCGGCAGCGTAAACAGGGCCGAAACCCGGCAGCAGCCGCAGCCGCCGCGGATTTATAGAGCTGCACGTTCTCCTTTTTCGGCACCCGCACCGGGCACACCGGCCGGCAGTAGATGCCGGTAGTCAGCACACCAACAAAGAAACGCCCGTCAAAGCGCGGATCGCGAGTCTGGCGGGCGTTTTCATAGTCGTCAGGGTTGAGGAGCATTGTTCGGCAGCCGCTTAGGTAATGGCAGTCATCATAACCCTAGTTAGTGCAAAAACTGGCCGTTTTCGGACGGTATATATAGTGAAAAAATTCATCCATGAATTTTTGTCACAACGTCGTGATTTCACTGGCGCAGAAGCGCGGTTCTGCTGGCAAAATCACTCCTCCCATGCGCTGCGCGCATGTCGCCGCCCTGTGCTCACTTCGAGTTGAAGTCGGGTTTAGTGCGAATAAGTGGGAAACAACCGGAATTTTGTCACGGCGTCGGGTTTCCGCTGGCACAAACCGCGGGTTTGCTGGCCGAACCCTTCCTGCCATAGCCCGCAGGCCGTGGGCTGGTGTATATTAGCGCCCTCTTCCGTTGCACCATTTTCTGCGACAACAATAGGTAAAAACGCAGAAAAATCGCTTTAAGTATCACATTAATAAAAATTGGAAATCTCATGAATGACAAGGACTTACGCAAACATTCTAAAATAGTGGTTGATGGCGTTGAGCAGGCGCCCAGCCGCTCCATGCTGCGCGCGGTGGGCTTCGAGGATGGGGATTTCAAGAAACCGCAGATCGGCATCGCCTCCACCTGGAGCATGGTGACCCCCTGCAATATGCACATCAACAAGCTGGCGGAAGATGTTAACAAAGGGGCCGATGAGGCAGGTGGCAAGGGCATTATCTACAACGTGCTGACGATCTCCGACGGCATCTCCATGGGCACCGAGGGCATGAAGTATTCCCTGGTCTCCCGGGAAGTGATTGCGGACAGTGTGGAGACGGTGTCCGGCTGCATGGGCCACGACGGCATCATCACGATCGGCGGCTGCGACAAGAACATGCCCGGCCTGCTGATGGGCATGGCCCGACTTAATCGCCCTTCCATCTTCATTTACGGCGGCACGATCCAGCCCGGCCCCAACCACACCAATATCATCTCGGTCTTCGAAGCCGTCGGCGGCCACGCAGCGGGTAATGTGTCAGATATCGAGCTGAAAAACATCGAGGAAACCGCAATTCCGGGCCCCGGTTCCTGCGGCGGCATGTATACCGCCAACACCATGGCTTCGGCGATCGAGGCGATGGGCATGAGCCTGCCCAACAGCTCGGCCCAGGATGCCATCTCCCAGGAAAAAGTGGACGACTGCCTCAGCGCTGGCGAAGCCATCATGCACCTGCTGGAACACGATATTAAGCCCTCAGACATCATGACCCGGGCGGCGTTTGAAAATGCTATAAAGGTGACCATCGCCCTCGGCGGTTCCACCAACGCGGTGCTGCACCTGCTGGCCATGGCCCATACCATCGGCGTGGAGCTGGAGCTGGATGATTTTACCCGCCTCGGCAAGGACACGCCGATGCTGGCGGACCTCAAGCCCAGCGGCAAATACCTGATGTCGGAGCTCATCAAGATCGGCGGCATCCAGCCCCTGATGAAAACCATGCTGGAGGCCGGCATGCTGGATGGTTCCTGCATGACCGTCACTGGCAAGACCCTGGCTGAGAACCTGGCGGACGTTGATCCCTATCCTGACGGACAGGATATCATTCGCCCCTTGGACCAACCTATCAAGAAAGACTCCCACTTGCGCATACTCCGGGGCAACCTGGCCCCAACCGGCTCGGTAGCCAAAATCACCGGCAAGGAAGGCTTATCCTTCCACGGCAATGCCCGCGTGTTTGAGTCGGAAGAAGACTGCCTGAAAGGCATTCTGGACGGCACGGTGGTCAAAGACGACGTGCTGGTCATCCGCTATGAAGGCCCCAAGGGCGCGCCGGGCATGCGCGAAATGCTCTCACCTACGTCCGCCATCATGGGCAAAGGCCTGGGTGAAGACGTGGCCCTCATCACCGATGGCCGTTTTAGCGGCGGCTCCCATGGATTCGTGGTCGGTCACGTGACCCCAGAAGCCATCGAGGGTGGCCCCATCGCCATTGTGGAGACCGGAGACCGTATCTCCATCGATGCTGAAGCCAATACTATTAACCTTGAGCTTAGCGACGAGGAAATCGCGGCGCGCCTGGCGCAATGGCAGCAACCGGAGCCCCGCTACAAGCGCGGTGTGCTGGCGAAGTTTGCCGCCAGCGTGGCCTCCGCTTCAGAGGGCGCTGTGACAGATAAATATTTATAAATATCATTTAATTCAATATATTATGATATTTATCTAAAGTTTAATCTACAAATAAGATAAGCAGAAGACTTAATCTTGCTCAAAGTACCCTCATTCTTCAGCGGCATCGGCGAAAGCCTCTCGGGCTCCTTCCTGCAGGACGGTGCACTGTGGGCACTGCAAAACGTCCCGGGCTTCCCGCCCATCATCCAGACCGTGCATATCCTTGGCATCGCGGCAGTGATGGGCAGCATCGTGCTGCTGAACCTGCGCATCCTGGGACTGGCGATCCCCTCCCAATCTATCACCGAGATCACCGGTCGGGTGATGCCGTGGTTCTGGATCGCACTGGCCAGTAACGTGATTTCCGGCGCCTTCTTCGTGTTTGGGCGCCCGCTGCGTTATTTCAATAACCCGGTGTTCCTGTGGAAGCTGGCTGCCCTGCTGCCTGCTGTCGCCTTGACGCTGGTGTTTCACTGGCTCAGTAAACGTCAGACCGACTACTGGCAGCTCAGCCCGGGAAGAACATGGACTGCCAGGGTAATGGCACTGCTGAGCGTCGCGCTTATCATCGCGGTGTGCGCGGCCGGGCGCTGGATTGCCTACCTGGAATACCTGGAGTACCCGTTGTGGAGTATGGAGCCCTATTTCGATGGCTCCGAGTACAGTTTCTGGGTTGGCGTGGAAAACTGGGGCCTGTCTCAGGTCATCGCTGCTACCAACTGGTTTCCGACTCTGGAGACCATTCACGTGATCGCAGCCGCCATGGTGGTCGGCTCTATCCTCTGGGTGGACCTGCGTCTGCTGGGCCTGGCGGCAAACCGCTACCCGATAAGCACCCTCAACCGCGAGCTCATCCACTGGACCTGGGGTGCGTTCAGCATCGCCACCGTGACCGGCCTCGGGATGTTCATCACCCGCGCCGCCGGACACCTTGATAACCCAGCGTTCCTGTCCAAGCTGGTGCTACTGGCTCTGGCCGGCGCCAACATGGGCTTCTTCCATTTCAGGCTCTATCGCAAGGTGGACCAGTGGGATTCCGCTGCAGCCATCCCAATTCCGGTAAAAACCGCCGGCTTCCTGTCGCTGTTGCTGTGGTCAGGTGTCATGCTGGCGGGCCGCTGGATCGGCCACATCGTCTAATCCGTCACTAAATATACTGTATAAATATACATGGTTTAGCCAAACCATATTTTCTTGCTTGGGCCTGAATTAGGCTACAGCACATGGAAAATCAAACTGCACAGAACCGGACCGAGCGTAACGTACCTAAGGCATTGATCCTGATGATCATTCTTGGTTTATACATATCCGTCCAGTTATAAAAAATCAGGAGCCTCTGCGCTTCACCAGCATTGCTGCGTGGGCCTTTCCTTCGGTTGCGGTTGCCGTTGCGGCCTCGCCACTGCGGCCAGAATAAAAACAATAAATCAAGAGGAGGAGCAATCAGTGGAACCACAAACTATTAATCCCCAAGCGGGCCTGCAGAAACAGGAAAACACGACCTGGGCGATCTGGCCTGATCGCGCCACCGCTGACACTGCACACAAAGGCATGTTTGAAGACACGCAGATGGCGGCATTGAGTGACATGCCGTTCGACGGCAAGCGTATGATCCTGGGTGGCTTTGAACCGATGCTTCACTTCCATAAATCTGATCTGGACCTGGTTTAGGTTCAATTTTATGGGGAACCCGCCATGGAAAAAGCGCCAGATTTGCAACCCACACTCGAAGGTCCACGTGTCATTGTTCGTCCCATGATTGCCGAAGACTGGGAGCACATGTATGCAATCGCTGCAGACCCATTACTGTGGGAACAGCATCCGGCGAAAAATCGCTATGAGGAAGTCCAGTTTCGCGAGTACTTTGAGGCCGCAATGGCTTCGAAAAGCGCTTTTACTTTCATCGAGAAGGCAAACGTTAGCATCATCGGATCGTCACGCTATCACGGCTACGACAGCCACAAGAGTGAAATCGAAATTGGTTGGAGCTTCCTGGGCCGCGATTATTGGGGCGGCCACTACAATGGTGAGGTAAAGAAACTCATGCTGAAACACGCTTTCACGTTTGTTGAAACGGTCGTGTTCTGGGTCGGTGCGGACAATCTACGTTCGCGCAAGGCGGTAGAGAAAATCGGTGGCAAGCTGCGAGATGGTATCCAGCAGCGCAGACACGGCGAAGAGCTGTTTGACTATGTCGTGTATGAGATCACTAGAGAGGGCTACAACCCGCCCAGCTAGTGCCCGTATGCCAGTAGCCGTGTAGCGAGCCTTCTTGACCTATTGAGCGCCTCAGAGCCTCTATAGCCTGCCAATCCCTGCCAATTGCATCCCCCAGAGCCGGTGTTACACTAGCTGACAGCTTATTCCTCGCTATATCAATGATAACAGAGGAGCACTTATGACTACTGCAACAATAACGGCCCTACGAAAACTCCCGGGGCTGGCCAAAACCGCCGTTCTCTACGGCGCATTCGTTCTCTATTTTAGCCCCGCTACGGAACTGCTGAGTCCCGCCTCTCATGCCGAGGACGGCGGCACACTCTACAACACCGCCGTGGATATCCGCATGGGTAACCGATATTTCGAGCGCCAGTGTTCGCGCTGCCATGGCTTCGATGCCAAAGGCAATGATGAAACCGGAGCGCCCGATCTCACCGGCACATTGCGCCGCGCCAGCAGTGACGCTGGCATCTTCAATATCATCCGCGAAGGCATACCCGGCACCGCCATGCTGCCGGTGGCTGCCGATGTGCCAGATCCTACGGTGTGGCAGCTTGTCGCCTATATCAACTCCCTGCGTTACGACCCGGCCTCGGTGGATTTGGCCGGCAATGCCGGCTCTGGTGCTGACCTGTTTGGCGGCAAGGGCGAGTGTTCGAGCTGTCACATGGTAAACGGCCAGGGCGGCCGCCTGGGCCCAGATCTGTCCAGAGTCGGTGAGAACCAAACCCCTGAAGACCTGCTGCAGTCCATGTTGGATCCAGATGCAGCAGTGGCGCCACGCTGGTGGACTATTCAGGTTGCCGGTAGAGATGGCGAGGTGAGGGAAGGCTTTCGCATGAACGAAGACAGCTTCTCCCTGCGCATCATGGATGCAGACGCCAACCTGTGGTCGTTTCAAAAACGCGATATTGAATCCTATGAACGCAGTGAGCAGTCCACCATGCCCGGCTACGGCCAGGCACTTTCTGACGGCGAACTGGATGACCTGGTCGCCTACCTGTTTTCCCTGCGTCGCGAGGTACTGCCCCAATGAAAAAAATAACCAACCCATTCCCTCCTGCGCTCGCTGCCGCCTTCCTAGGCGTCAGCTTTTTAGTCTCAGCACCGCTGCAGGCCCAGGAAGACCCCTTCTCCACCGTGATAACGCCCGCCTTCTCTCCCATCACCTGGGAAAGACTGGTGAATGCAGACGACGAGCCTGAGAACTGGTTGATGTACTCCGGCACTCTGGATAGCCAGCGCTACAGCCTGCTGGACCAGATCAACGTGGACAACGTCGACCAGCTGGAAATGAAGTGGGCCTACCAGATCCCGGTCATCGACCGCGCCGAGACGGTGCCGCTGGTGGTGGACGGCATCATGTTTATCACCGAGGCACCCAGCAACGTGGTGGCGGTTGATGCCCTCACCGGACGCCAATACTGGCGCTATGACCACGACATGCCAGATGACCTGCGAATCTGCTGTGGCCGCAACAACCGCGGCGTTGCCATTCTCGGTGAGACCCTGTTCATGTCGACTCTTGATGCTCACCTGGTGGCCATTGATGCCCGTACCGGCAATTTGCTGTGGGACAAAGAAGTCGCACCGCATGACAGCGGTTACAGCAAGACGGCTGCACCGCTAATCGTGAAAGACAAAGTGGTTACCGGCATAGCCGGCGGTGAATTCGGTATACGCGGTTTTATTGATGCCTACGATCCAGAGACTGGTGAGCTGGAGTGGCGCACTTATGTGATACCTGGCCCCGGTGAGTTTGGTAATGACACCTGGTCGGGTGATTCATGGAAAACAGGCGGTGCAGCCACCTGGATAACAGGTTCCTACGACGAAGAATTGAACCAGATTTATTGGGGTACTGGTAACCCGGGACCGGACTGGAACGGAGATGTACGCCTGGGGGACAATCTCTATTCAGATTCTGTGGTAGCGCTTGATGGGGATACTGGCGAAATTGAGTGGCATTTCCAGTTCACGCCCCACGATGTGCATGACTATGATTCGATCCAGATTCCTATCCTGGCGGACATCGAGTTTGAGGGGCGCGAGCGCAAGGTGATGATGTGGGCCAACCGCAATGGCTTCTATTACACTCTGGATCGCACTGATGGCGAATTCCTGATCGGCAAACCTTATGCTGCCCAGACCTGGGCCCAGGGGCTTGATCCAGTAACCGGCCGACCAATTCGAGTGCCCGGTATGGCGCCTACCTATGAAGGCATCATGGTATCCCCTCCCATAGTCGGCGCGACCAATTGGTACTCACCGGGTTATAGCCAGGACACCGGCCTGTTTTACGTCACCTCGTTCGACGGTGAGCAGGAGTTCTTCAAGCGTGACGAGGATTATGAGGAAGGCGAGCGCTTTACCGGCGGTGGCGGCCGTTATACCCAGCCGATGGATGCCTACCATAGCTCGATCCGCGCGATTAACCCGGGGACGGCTGAAATCGAATGGGAATTCCCCATCATGCCCCGTTCATCTGCCGGCATCACCACTACCGCTGGCGGCATCGTGTTCACCGGCAGTGCCGACGGCTATTTCTTCGCCCTGGATGCGCAGAGCGGCGAGGAGCTTTGGAATATCTCACTGGGACGTCGCGTGCACGCTGCCCCCATGACGTTTGCCGTGGATGGCCATCAGTATGTGACTATCGCCTCGGGTAACGTCGTGTACACCTTCGGGCTCAGGAACTAGCTGTTATTCCCAATGCGGTAAGAGGCAGTTTGTGAGACCTGCCCCTTATTCGGACTGCTCTGCAGGCTTGCAGGTGGGAATAATAAGAACCAGCAACAAGTTTGGTTTCGAGTTTGGGCGATCCGGAGGGCTATGCCTCGAAATACGGTTCGATCAGCTGCTCACTGACATGCCATAATTCTGCAGCCGCCTCATCGGTTGCGAATTGGGCAATCCGGGGTTTGCGCCGATCGAAGAAGTAGCTCCCCTCGGCACTCAATACCTCGGCATCTTCGGCGCTGGCCAGCCAGATAAAAGTATCTGCCCCCTTCTCAATACTCCACATAAAGGGATACATCACCAGCCCGATGAGCCTCGCCAGGATGCCGCCCTTGCTCCAGATCGGCGTGCGCACCGCACCCGGGTGGAAAGAGCTGGCGATGAGTTTGCTGTCACCATAGCGCTTATGCAATTCACGGGCGGTGAGCAAGTTCATCAACTTGCTGCGGCCATAGGCTTTGAGCGTGCCGTAATCCTTTTCCAGGCCAAGATCATCAAAATCTAGTGGGCTGTTCTTGTGCCCGAGCGAACTCGTAAATACGACCCGAGCAGGATCTCCCTCATGGTCCAGCAGGCTTGGTAGGAGCTTCTTCGTCAGCAAGAACCCGCTGAGATGGTTAGTTGCAAAAGTGAGCTCGAAGCCTTCCGCTGTCAGCTTGCGTCCGGCATTGGCACCGCCGGCATTGTTGCAAAGCACATCAATGCGTGGATAGCGTGCCAGCAGTCGATCAGCCAATGTCGAGATACTCCTTAAGGAACTGAAGTCTGCAATCTCAAGATGGATGTTCTCGTTGCCCGAGGTCTGCTGGATCTTTTGCTGCGCCGCTCTGCCCCTGGCTTCATTGCGGCACACCAGGACTACTTCAGCCCCCTGCTCGGCAAAACTTTCAGCGGCCGCGAGCCCAATGCCAGAATTGGCTCCCGTGACAACATAGATCTTATTTTGCAGTTTACCCATAACGCTTCTTCCCATCACCCTTCCGCCTAACACCTCAACCCCTGTTGCAGATGTGGATGCCCTCTACCTGACTAGGTAATGGCTCCTGCCTGAGTTATAGTCCCCATCCTAAATGATGGGCTCCGCCAGCACCAACAGGAAAAAATCATGATCATTGTTTTGGGCAGTGTCACAGTGCGCGAGGATGCTTTGGAGCATGCAATCACTCTGAGCCATAGCCATGCTGCGCGTTCCCGCAATGAGCCGGGTTGCATCAGCCATGCCGTCCACATAGACAGCGAAAACAGCAACCGTCTGGTGTTTGTTGAGCACTGGCAGGACATGGCCAGCCTGGAGAAGCATTTCCAGGTTCCTGAGTCAGGAGAATTCATCCAAGCCATGGCTGAACTTGCAGTAGTGGCACCAGAGCTGAAGATGTACCAGGCGGATGAAATTACCCGGCATTGACGTCAGCGGCACGCGGAGGAGAACCATATGACAGCGGAAGCCATCAGTATTTTTCCGGTCCCAGAAATTGACAGCATCGAAGCTGACATTCGCGAGCGAATTCTCGCCGTGCAGGAAAAGGCTGGGTTCGTGCCCAATATATTCCTTGCCCTCGCCGCAAGACCTGCTGAATTCAGAGCCTTCTTCGACTACCACGACGCCTTGATGGAAGGCGAAAGTGCCCTGTCCAAGGGTGAAAAGGAAATGATAGTGGTGGCCACCTCGGGCTTGAACCAGTGCCTGTACTGTGTGGTCGCTCATGGCGCGATTCTGCGCATTCGAGAAAAAAGCCCGACAATTAGCGACCAGATCGCGACAAATTACCGCAAAGCAGATATTTCAGAGCGGCAGCGCGCTATGCTGGATTATGCCGTCAAGGTCTCCCAAAGCGCGTATGCGGTAAGTGAGGCTGATCATGTGCCACTGCATAAGCACGGTTTCACCACACAAGATATCTGGGATATTGGCGCCATTTCAGCATTTTTTGCCATGTCAAATCGACTGGCTAACATGAGCTCTATCAGACCAAACACAGAGTTTCACACCATGGGGAGAGGTTAATTCTGCTATAGATTACTGAAATTTTGCGGAATTCCAAGATCCGGATCTGGTACCAAATCACACCGCGAGCTTGAGCGATAACACCCCCGCTTGTTATTTTTAAAATTAACCCTCTGTTGATTCCCTCAAGATACTTCCACAATCAAAACCCTGTGGTTACGCTTGATGCCATAAAAACTTATTAATAAGCAGTGCCAATTAACGACCACAAAACACCCAGACCTCCCGGCTGACGCATTCGCCAGGGATCTTTCACTCATTCGGCCCTGTCAGGGTGCACGCCTTTACAAGGATAGTGCAGGCACCATCTTGTTTGGCGCGCCCCCTGAGGTGTTCAAGAGACTGCTCCGGCATGGTCTTAGTAACTTTGACACCGTCGTACTGCCGGTCTTTCGGAAAAAGGTGGCTCGCTGACAACAAGCCTTGAATTCCCACTCTACTTTTTCATTTTCTTCGGCAAAAGGCTTGCCGTGGGTCGTAGCCTGAACCTGGTTGAAGATGAAGACACCATCAGCCAAACACTGAGACTGTTGCGCATCACGCTGTTGGGCCCGACTCGCGAGGAGTTGTTGGATTGGCGGACAGAGACCAAATTAAGTAAGGCATGGATTACCGCTTCCGGGCAACTTGCCAGGTTGCGTCTTGAAACACCTCAACTAAACTATGTGTCGAGAAACTTGCGCATGCAGGACCCCAGTGGCATTGTAGATTGGCAACTCAGGCATGTTGACATTCTGCATTAGCAGACCAGGAGCATTACCAAATCAGCTTCTGCAGTATTTAACTACCCCAATCACACTTGAATTACGCGAGCACTCATTTTGATCAGCGATAGCCCAACTGCTTCAACCGACTTTCTGTCACCGCAGCAGATACTCGCCCTTAATGACGCGGAATCCTCTGAGAATCGAATCCATAGTGATGACGTTGCCCGACGCTATGGGTTTTCTGGCGCCCTGGTTAGTGGCGTCAATGTCTTCGGCTATTTGACTCAACCTCTGGTCCGGCACTACGGCGCATCGTTTCTGGAACGCGGAATGATGGACGTACTATTCCTGAAACCAGCCTACCAGGACAATCTGCTCTCCATCCGTACGGAAAATCTTAGCCAGGAATCGACTCTGCGCAGCCATGTCACCAGCGCCTACAACGAAGATGGAACGCTGTTGGCAAAACTTGAAAGCTGGCTGCCTTTCGAGCTGCCTGAAATTAGTCCTCGTGCCGCCATGACACCGGGAGCAGAAATCAGTTCGCGCCCCGAAGTCAGCTGGGATGCGATCCAGATTGAGCAGCCAGCCCCAGCCCTGCTCTGGCAACCCACTGCGGCTGAAAACAAGACGCATGTTGAAGTCCAGCGCGATCGGGCAACGCTATATCAGGGCGCTGAGGCTTTGATTCATCCCTATTATCTGCTGGAGATGTGCAACCAGGTATTGAAAAATTTGTACGTGATGCCAGCCTGGGTTCACACCGGTAGCAAAATGGTGATGCGACAGGGTCTTAAAATTGGTCAAGACATCGTCATCAAGGCGGTACCCATCAAGAAATGGGATCGAAAGGGACATGAATTCATCAGGCTGTACGTGGTGTTTCTAGTCGCAGATGAGGTTGCGCTGGAAGTTGAGCATACTGCTATTTACAAATTGGCCAGCTAGTCCTAGGTCGAAATCGACTACTCCCTGCGGGGGTCGACTCCAAACAATCCTTCTCAAGCGATTCCTTTCAAACCCTAGACATTCTCTTCCTGCGGGCGTTTGCGCACCAGCATTTTTTGCTCGCCCTCCAGCACCAGTTCGCCATTCTGATTGTGCACCGTGGTGCGCAAATGTATGACGCCAGTAGTAGTGCCAGGGGTCAGGTCTACGATTTCGAGCGCCGGATAGACGGTGTCTCCGCAATACACCGGTTTCAGAAACTTGCTGCTCTGCTCAATCAGCCCAATCAAACTATCCTCTAGCACATGGGGCAGCATGCCGGCGCCGGGAGCTGTCTGAATCGCAACCTGAAATCCATGGGCAACCATGTCGCGGTGACCTTTGCGACGACAGTACTCTACATCATAATGAATAGGATGGTTGTCCCCCGAGGCAAGCTGAAAAGCGGCAAAATTCGCGTCACCCAGCGTACGCGAGGGGTTGTTAAAGCGCTGACCAACTTTCATATCCTCGAAATAATGTGATTCGGATAGGACATGCTGCGTAGGATCGAATTCGGGATCAACTTGCTTACTCATGGTCTTATGGTGTTCTTGCAGTGAGGATTGGTAATAATACCCTGTTGCAAATGCGTTTTCGCCAGCTTCAGCAAAATGATACTCTGCGGAGCTATGAACAAAAGAGGTCTGTCTGCTATGCGCAATATCCGTATTCGAAATTGGCCACGCATCATGTTGGTGCTGTTGACTGCCAGCTTGCTGCAAAATCTGTCAGCCGATGAACTTGCCGACCGCGTATTGCCGCTACGTGAACGCGCCGCTATCACCAACCGCTTACTCCAAGAGCGTCTGGACATTGTAGTGCCCATGGTCATGCGCCGGGCCGATGTTGATGCCTGGGTGCTGATTGCGCGGGAATACAATGAAGACCCCGTACTAAGAACCATGCTGCCCGCAACATGGCTGAACGCACGCCGGCGCACAGTAATGATGTTCATTGATCATGGCCCGGAACGGGGTGTCGAACGCATGGCTGTGGCACGCTACGCAGTGGGTGATCTCTTTCCTGGAGTATGGGACCCGGAGTCACAGCCCGACCAGTATGCGAGAATCGCCCAGATCCTCGACGAGTATGATCCGCAGAAGATCGCGCTGAATTTTTCCGACACCTATGCGCTAGCAGACGGCCTGACGTACTCCGAGCAACGAGACTTCAGCGCGGCCTTGCCTGCAAGATTGCGCGAACGCATTGTATCCAGTGAACCCGTTGCTGTTGGCTGGCTGGAAACCCGCACCGAAAGTGAGATGGCGGTTTATCGAGACGTGATGGAAATTGCCCACGGTATCATTAGTGAAGGGTTTTCCGGCGAGGTGGTCAAACCGGGCATCACATCCATCAGCGATCTCGAGTGGTGGTTCAGACAGCGAGTTAATGATCTCGGCATGCAAACCTGGTTTCACACCGGCATCGAGGTCGAGCGTTCAGATCGCTCTCTCTCTGATATTGCAAACAATAACCTGGATCCTGAAATACTTTACCGCGGCGACCACGTGCATATTGATTTTGGGATTAGTTATCTGAATCTACAGACCGATACCCAGCAAAACGCCTATATCCTGCGTGAGGGCGAGAGTGACGTGCCAGCCGAGCTGAAATTAGCCTTACGAAAAGGCAATGAGTTACAGGACATCCTCACCGAAAACTTTCAGGTGGGCCGAACCGGCAATGACATACTACGACGCACCCGTGAGCAGGCCATCGAACGGGGCATAGGCCCCATTATCTACACCCACCCAATTGGACTGCACGGGCATGCAGCGGGCACTACCATCGGCATGTGGGACAAGCAAGAAGGCGTACCAGGGTCTGGCGACTACGCCATGCAGGCGAACACCGCCTACTCCATCGAACTCACTGCCCTGGTAGATATTCCGGGCTGGAGCAACAAGCCAATGCGCATGAAGCTGGAGGAAGACGGATTTTATGATGGCCAGGATTTCGAATATGTTGCTCCCAGACAGACGGAATATCACATTATTCGACCAGCTGATTAACAGCTCAGGCTGCTAGAAAGCTTGGTCGCAAGCTAAAACGCGGCATCGCGCACAGAAAACTGCATTAGATATCGACAATAATTAGACCAGAATAAAAGCGAAGCATCGGTACGCAGCGCGCAATAAAGGAATCATGCTATGCCTCTAGATATCACCTTCACCTTGAGTGACAGAGACCTTGAACGCTTCAAGACCATAGTCGGAAAAACCAGGACTGTGGCCACTGACAGCTAGGGCTAGGCAGAAATAGAGAAAGCGGCCTCCAAGATAGTTGATATCGCCATGAACACGGAGTTGCCGGGCTTCATCGCGGATCACTTACTGCAGCTCAGAGTGCTGCTGGAGATGATGCGTGACGAGGAATGGAATATGTCTGATTAAGATCGTGCCCGGGTCATTAGCGCAATGTCCTACTTTGCTGATCCGATCGACCTGATTCCGGATCATATTCCGGGTATTGGCTTCCTTGATGACGCCATGTTCGTGGAGATTGTCATTCGGGAACTCAATGCCGAAATCGAAGCCTATGATGAATTCTGCCAGTTCCGCTCCGCCGAAGAACGCAAGCGCTCAGAAGCGGGCAAAGATCCTGATGAGAACCGTGAGGAATGGATCACGTCAAGCGGGAAGAGCTGCAGGCGCACATCAAGGAAATCCGCGGCGGCGCTGATGAAGAATTCGTTTTCCACCTGCTCTAGCGCATTATTCCAGCTCCCAAAGAGCGCCCGGTTCAAACGACAAGCGCATGACTCTCCGGGCCATCGACCCACAGTCGGTGATCGTGCTTATCTGGACTATAGCCATGACAATCAGGCCACTTGAGCTTAAACAAGACTTCGCCGCTGTCCGTCGTATCTGGGAAGAGATCGGCTGGATTGATCGCAATGATGACGACGATGCGAAATATCTGCGAAAATTCCTGAAAGGCTCCCGCACGCTGGCAGCCGAACTTGCCGGTGCTCTGGAGTGCACAGTCAGCAGCTGTGATGGCACAATCCTGCATCAGCAGGCTGAACTGAGCATGGCGGTAATCGCGGCTGTAACTACCAGCACGGTGGCGCGTAAGCAGGGCCTGGCCAGCCAATTGACTGCAAGGGTGGTGGCCCAGGAAGCCGAATCGGGCATGGCCACGGCGGCCTGAGGCATGTTTGAACAGGGATACTACAGCCGACTGGGGTTCGGTACTGGCCCCTACGAACGCTTTGTAAAATTGAATCCTGCACTGATTAATATCGACGTGGATTTCAGGCCACCGCTGCGACTAACCCAAAAGCACGCGGCTGATCTTTACCAGGCGCTGATGCAGCGCTGGCGCGGACATGGCGGCACTCAGTTAGCTTCTGTAAAACTTGTGGAAGCCGAGATGGGTTGGACAGAAGAGCCTCTGGGTCTTGGCTATCGCGATGAGGAAGGCAAACTCACACACTTCGTCTGGGGTCGCTGCAAGGGTGAATATGGCCCCTTCCACATTCATGCCCTTGCTTATCAAAACCGGCAGCAGTTGCTGGAATTGATGGCCTTGCTCAGGAGTCTGGGGGATCAAATTGTATTGGTAACCCTTTTCGAGCCCCAGCATGTTCAGCTGCAGGATCTCATCCGCCAACCCTTTCGCAATCAGCGCAAAACCGAAGGTGGCAAATATGAGGAAGGGATTAAAGCCGAGGCTTGGTGGCAGCTGCGGATTAACGATCTGGCTACTTGCATCGCCGCCACGCATTTAAGTAATCACAGCACGCTCTCGCTTAACTTGACTCTGGATGACCCTATCCGTCACCACCTGGACAGCAGTCTACCCTGGCAGGGTATTAGCGGAGAATACACGCTACACCTAGGCCAGGAATGCAAAGTCAGCGCGGGGCACAGCAAGAAGCTACCGCAATTAAACGCCAGTGTCGGTGGGTTCAGCCGCCTATGGCTAGGTGCAGCCAGCGCAACCCGATTGGCAACAAGCGGTGACGTTACGGCCGCAGATGATCTTATTGAGAATCTGGACCGGGTATTTTTACTGCCTACCCCTGCGACTGGTTGGCAATTCTAGTTGTTTCGGACTTAAAGTTCTCGGGCTTAAGCAAAGCCAGGCTAATTGGGTAGACTGGCTGCGATTGCATCGCGATCAATCAAGCGACCATTAAGATACACGGCGTGAATAGCCCGTGTATTGCGAATATCAGTCAGCGGATTGGCATCTAGCACCAACAGACTGGCACGCTTGCCCACGGCCACCAGTCCCAGATCATCGAGTTTCAGATGTTTGGCGGCATTGCCGGTAGCCGTCACCAGAGCCGTCATGGGCGTCATCTCCAGGCTCACGAATATCTCCAGCTCCCTGTGCCCAGTGTAGCCAAAAGGGTGTCCGGGAACGGCGCCTGCATCTGTCCCTAATACTAAGTCCAGATTGGCCTCCTCTATTCTTTCAAAGCCTGCTCGTAATTCCGTTTCAACCCGCTCGTCCCTCTCCGGCACCGCACTGCGGTTAGCCGAGACTCCGAGTTGCTCCCGTAGCTCAACAGACAGGAAGGATCGCAAGAAGGGGTCGTCACCTATAGCTTCCCGTCGCAACTCACCCAGCCCAAGGTTCGGGATAACAAAGACATCTGCCCCCTTCCCCTGTTGCGCCAGCGCAGATGTGAATTCCGCCCCTATACGACCATGCAGGAAGCCATGGACCCCCGCGTCGATCAGGTCCGGCATATCGCGCGCAGTTTGCTGATGCACAAACACTTTCAAGTCCAGACTACGGGCCTGCTCGATCACCGCACGGTAAATAGCAGGACTTAGCTTGAGCTGCGAACCACCGCGATCATCCACCCAGATTTTGATGAACTTAACGCCCTTTTGAGCCGCCTCTGCAACAGCCCGGCGGGCCTGCTCTGGATTTTCCAGACCGCGAAGTATTGTCATGCCGGTTTCCGCTTCAACCTGGCTGGTATGGACCAGAAACTGATTGTTAGGCCCCTGACCCGGCGGCGCCATGCCGGCAGCAAACAAAAATTCGGGCAAGTCCTGCTGCACAGCAATGGACTGCTGCAATTCCTGACCTAGCCCAACAGGATCACTGCCGGCGGAAAACACTGCGCCAAAACCGTAATAGGCATATTGCCGCAGATTGTCCTCTAAATTGGCGAGCCCATAATTATCAGCCCCCCAGCTGGAACGGGACTGGTAACCCAGATGCGCGTGGCCATCTATTAGTGTCGGCATCAACCACTTTCCGCTCAAATCAATTACCGTGGCGGAATTAGCTGCAGCGGCCTGCTCCAGGCTCGCACCAATCGCCACGATCTGGCCGTCAACGACCAGGACATCAGCACTGTCCAGCTGCTCGCCATCACCCACGATGACCGCAGCGTTTTGAAACAGCCAGGAAGTCTGGGCTGTAGTCGCGAAGGACAGCAGCAGTAGAATCAGGCAACCGAGCTGGCTAAGAAGTTGTTTGGGGGTTAAGGAAAACAGAGAGTTCATAGGCCTGATCCGCTTTTTAAATTTTTTATTCGAAGCAGCAGCCAGGTTGCACCACTTCAGTTGGTATATATGGGATTGCTGACATGACAGTCAAATCAAGGCCCAGTGTATCAAAACCCACCGATGACGGGATAAACCGTCTGATTTGCCGCAATTTAGGTTCTCATTAGTGCTATGAGGCTGATAATCTAGGCCCTTAGCCAGAATAACAACTAGAGACCCCAGCTTTGACCGAATCCCTTGCCGCCACGCCCTTGAGCGAATCCGCCGCCCTGGCCCTGGCTGACAACTCCGACACGGCCACAATGGCGGCTGCGGCATGCAAATTGCGTGATCAGCATCATGGTCAGTTAATCACTTACTCCCGTAAGGTATTTATTCCACTTACCCAACTGTGCCGTGACGTTTGTCACTATTGCACCTTCGCCCAAACGCCGCGACACATTGAGAAGGCCTTCCTGTCACCGGATGAGGTCGTTGCTCTGTGTCAATCTGGCGCTGAGATGGGCTGCCAGGAAGCGCTGTTTACCCTCGGGGAAAAACCAGAGCTCCGTTATCGCGCGGCTCGGGAAGCTTTAGCTGAACTCGGGTATGAAACAACACTCGAATATGTAGCTGCTGTGGCAGAGAGGGTATTGAGAGAGACTGGCATGTTGCCCCACATCAATGCCGGCAACATGACCGCCGAGGAACTTGCTTTTCTGAGACCCGTAAGCGCCTCAATGGGCATTATGTTGGAGTCCGCCTCCACACGCCTGTGTGAAAAAGGCATGCCGCACTATGGCTCCCCCGACAAGGATCCGGGATTGCGACTGCACACTCTGGCTCTCGCGGGGGCAGCCCAGGTCCCTTTCACCACTGGCATCCTCATTGGCATTGGAGAGACCCGGCGGGAACGCATCGAGTCCTTGCTCGCAATTCGAAAAATCCATGAGCAATATGGGCATATCCAGGAAATCATTGTGCAGAATTTCCGGGCTAAGCCCAATACCAAGATGGCACAGGCACCGGAGCCTGATCTGGAAGACTTGATCTGGACACTCGCCGTCGCTCGCCTGATCTTCGGGCCGACCATGAACATCCAGGCGCCGCCAAATCTCAGCCCGGGAGTGCTGCCACAGCTGGTCGCAGGTGGCATAAATGACTGGGGTGGCGTTTCACCACTCACCCCTGACCATGTCAACCCCGAGGCCCCTTGGCCCCATCTGGACAAACTTGAGAATGAAACCGCTGCTGCTGGAAAATTTCTGGAACAGCGACTCACAATATATCCTTCCTATTTGATGGATGCCGAAACATGGCTCGACCCCGGCATCATGCCTGCTGTGTTGAGCCACAGCGACAGCATGGGTTTTGCGAAAAGAGACAACTGGCTCCCTGGAGCCAGCCAGGATATTCCTGCCCTGGAAATTGGCTTGAGTGAAAATCGACGGCCAGCATCACCCGCTGTCAAATCCATCATCGATAAGGCCCGGGCATGTGAAACCCTGTCAGAGAAGGAAATTGAAACACTCTTCGAAGCCCGCGGGCCTGATTTCAGTGCCGTGGTTAACGCAGCTGATGAGATCAGGCAAGAAAGCGTGGGCGACGCCGTCAGTTATGTGGTAAACCGCAATATTAATTACACCAATGTGTGCTATTTCCGCTGTCAGTTCTGCGCCTTTTCAAAGGGTAAAATGAGTGAAAACTTGCGCGGCAAACCCTATGACATCTCTGCAGAAGAAATTGCCCGACGCTGCATCGAGGCTTGGGAGCGTGGTGCAACTGAAGTTTGCATGCAGGGCGGCATCCACCCCGACTACACCGGCCAGACCTATATCGACATTGTCAGGACCGTAAAACAAGCTGTTCCCGACATGCATGTACACGCCTTCTCTCCACTGGAAGTCTGGCAGGGAGCAGAAACCCTCGGGATTAGCCTGACTGAGTTTCTGCAAAAACTCAAAGCAGCAGGTCTCAATACCTTGCCAGGTACTGCTGCGGAAGTCTTGCACGATGAGGTTCGGCAAAAAATATGTGCAGACAAACTCAACACGGAACAATGGCTGGAAGTCATGGCCGCCGCCCATGAAGTCGGCTTTAACACAACGGCAACGATTATGTTTGGCCATGTGGATCGACCCAGACACTGGGCTGCACACCTTCACGCCATCAGGGATCTGCAGGAACAAAGCCACGGCTTCACCGAGTTCGTACCTCTACCCTATGTGGCGTCTGAGGCGCCCATGTATCTCAAAGGAAAATCCCGCCGCGGACCAAGCGCCCGCGAGACGCTCTTGATGCACGCCGTGCCGCGACTGGTCTTCAACGGTGCAATCCAGAATATTCAAACCTCCTGGGTAAAGATGGGCCAACGCGGTGCCATGGTGGCGCTGAACTGCGGCGCCAATGACCTGGGTGGCAGCCTGATGAACGAGAGCATTACCCGGGCAGCCGGGGCAGAACATGGGCAGGAATGGGTGCCGCGGCAGATTACGGCCGCAGTCGCCGCTGCGGGACGGCAACCGCGCATGCGCACTACGCTATATGCCGATGCACCAGAACAGCAAAGGATCCGCGCATTCGAAGCCGCCGATCTGACCCAGATAATTAATACTGATGCCGGCAAGCATCAGCGCAGTAAAGTATTGCAGGATGCCCGAACAGAGATGCAGCGAAGCATCGGGGCTGAAACCTGAGGCAGATAGAACTCCAAATTTCACAAAGCAACAAACTGCGATATATCGATCCATATTTCCGGTAAACCCGTATTTCAACCACACCGAAGCTGGTACAATCGCGCGCCATCACGGCAAGCTATTGGGCTCAAACATAGTAGAATCGGCCTCATGGTTTACTGGAACAGCGCCTAACAGGGAAATAGAACTGCATGAAAATTAGCATTACCGGGGCAAACAGCAGCGTGGGCATAAATTTGCTGGGCCATTTAAGCGAAATAGAAGGGATGGAAGTTATTGCTGGAGTCCGCTCGAAGAGTGCCTTCGCCTCTCTGCCACAATCACCAGCTGTTACACCAACCACCATCTCCTATGACGATTCGGCGAGCCTGGAACAAGCACTTGCAGGCACTGACTGCGTTATTCACCTCGCAGGGATTCTGATCGAGAACAAGCACTCCAATTACGCCAGCGCTAACGTAGCAGCAACAGCCGCTGTAGTCGAAGCCGCCAAGGCAATGAGCGTCAAACACATAATTTTTATCAGCGTGGTCGGCGCTAGCGCCAGTTCCAGCAACGCTTATTTTCGCTCGAAAGGTGCTGCAGAAGAGCTGGTGTTAAATTCTGGTCTTGCGGGGACGGTAGTGCGCACCCCGATTCTGATGGGGCCCGGCACGGCTGGGGCCAGCTCTTTAATTGGTACCGCCTCCAGCGGTCAGGCCAAAGTCTTGGGTGGTGGCGACTATTCCATGCGCCCGCTTGATACTGATGACCTCAGTAGCGCACTGATTAAATTGGCAACTAAAGAGGCTGAGGGCAGCCAAGTCTTTGAGCTTGTTGGGCCAGAAGCAATTGCCTACAAGGATTTAATCAAGAAAACTGCGGGGCTCATGGGCAAAGAAGTAGAAGTGGGCTCAGTGCCCGTGCTGTTTGCTAAAATTGGCGCAGCCATCGGCAGTACGATTAAAGGTGGGGGCATAACGCCAACCGTTATCGATGTGATCACCATGAATGAAGTTGTGAGTCAGAACGCCGATTCGCAGATCGGAATCAGCCTGACACCTCTGCAAGACACCCTGACAAAAATTCTAAACAACGAGTAATGCCATGAGTGAGAAAACCGAAGCAGATACCCAGGACACGGAAGCTAACGAGACAGGAAACACTGAAACTGCCGCTGCCGAAACTGAAGGCACAGAAGCGAAAGTCCAGGCACCCAAGAAACAGAATCCGATCGGCCGCGTGATCTTTCTCGCTATTACTGCCGCGTGCTTCGCTTATCTGTACTACCGACTTAACGGCGCAGCCGCCCGTGAAAGCCTGCCTCTGACAGAATACATGAGCCAGGTGTTTGCCAACGTAGCCTGGGTACCCTGGCTGGGTCTGATGATCGGCTATTCTTTGTTCTACTTCCTGGTAGACACGCTGGTGGTTACCCGCGCACTGAACTGGTTCCTGGCAGATATCAAGTATAAGGATATTCTGCCCATTCGAGCCTCCGCCTACATTATTTCCATCTTTAATGAGCAAATTGGCAAAGGCGCCATGGCGTACTATTTGAACAAGCGTGACCAGATTCCTGGCTGGGAAGTGGGCTCGGTGATGCTGTTCATTATGTTCTGCGAAATTTTCTACCTGTTGATCTGGGCCTCAATCGGCTTTGTGTTTGGCGGCGCCGATCTGCCTGAAGCCTTTCAGCTGATGCCAGTGATCAGCGTGTGTGCAGCGATATTCCTGGTGCTTTGGTTACTTTATTTCAATGGCACAATTCTGCCCAATAACAGCTTTCGCGAGAAACGTATCCTGCACGCTTTCCGCCTGGCAAAGCCCTGGCATTATATAAGTTTTTTCTTGCTACGCTCGCCCGCCCTGCTCGCCGCCGTGATCGTCTACACCACCGCGCTAAATCTGTTTGGGGTGGAAGCTTCGTTCTTGAATCTACTGCCATTCTTGCCAGTGATTTTCTTCGCGGCAGCAGTTCCGACACCGATGCGTGCTGCAGCAATCACATTCTGGGTCATTTTGTTTCCGGAAAACGAAGGACAAATGGCAGCGTTCGGCTTCGTGCAGCATAATTTCTTTATCTTGTTTAACGCCGCAATAGGCTTGGTTTTCTGGCGCCGCGCCCAACGCGAATTATTCGCCTAAGCCTGCTTAATGGCGAACCTGTTAACGTCCATCCGCCTGCTGCTGATACTGCCGGTAGCAGGGGCGATGGCGCAGCGCGATTTTCTCGCCGATTGGTTGCTCGCAATCTTTCTAATTCTCGCCATCGTCACCGATTATTACGATGGTATCGTGGCTCGCGCCCAGGGCACTGCCTCAGCCCGTGGTCAGATATTCGACCATAGCACCGACTTCCTGTTTGTCACTTCCGGGCTCGCGGGGGCCGCCTATGCAGAACTCGTTCCCTGGGTGTTGCCCGTTTTGATAGTGCTTGCCTTCAGTCAGTACGTGCTGGATTCACATTTCCTGTACCACCAGAAGAGCCTGCGTATGAGTTTTCTGGGGCGCTGGAACGGTGTGTTCTATTTTGGCCCTCTGCTGCTAATTGCCACGGCACGGATCAGCCCAGAGAATTCTGGCCTGTATCCACTGCTCATGACACTGGCCTCACTATTGGCCTACGGCCTGATCATTAGCACTCTGCTTTCCATAGTCGACCGAGCTATTGCACCATTGCGACATTCGTCAGGCGACTGAGACGCTGGCCCTGCACTCCAAGCTCTTTGCTATTATTCTGAGAACCGCTTGTCACTATAATGTCACCTGCACTGGCTAGATTATTTAGACACCCAATTCTGACGAGTCAGGAAATTCTATGCAGTTGATCTCTACCAGCCCCAGCTTACTGTTTGCGAGCCTGCTACTGCTCTGCTCAAGCTCAGTGCACGCCGGCGACTGCCAAAAAACTACAGATATTGAGCGCGAACGCTGCACCATAGCCGACACCGGATTGAGAATGAATGACCTGCAGGCTGTGGGTTCCCACAACAGTTACAAATTGGCGATCCCGGCACCAGAATTGGCTCGTATTCGGGCCTACAATGAGCGCTCCGCAATCACCCTCGATTACAGTCACCTACCTCTAAAGGAACAACTCAATCTGGGCATGCGGCAGATTGAGTTGGATGTCGTCTATGATCCTGAGGGAGGCCGGTTTGCTGACCCCCTGTTGCCCCGAGAAGCAGCTGGAGAACCTGGCGCTCAAGCTTACGACGCTGCACAAATGCAGAAGCCGGGCTTCAAGGTTTTGCACTCCCAGGATATCGACGTCCGCTCAAATTGCATGACATGGATTCTTTGTCTGTCAGAAATCCGCAGCTGGTCGCAAGCCAATCCAGAGCATGTGCCTATCCTGATTATGCTTAACGCTAAAGAAGGCGGCTCAGCCTATCCCGGTGTAGAGCCGGCATTGGATTTTAATGAGGCAGCCTATTCAGCCCTTGACGCTGAGACGCTCTCTGTTTTCAGTTGGCATGAAATCATCACACCCGACCTGGTACGCGGAGATCACCCCACTCTGCGTGAGGCTGTGCTGGCAAACAATTGGCCCAGTCTTGACGATGCCCGTGGCAAAGTTTTTTTCGCGCTGGATGAACGACCTGAAAAAGTCCGCACCTATGCACGAGACAAAGCATCACTGCAAGGCTTGCCCATGTTTGTCAATTCTATCGATAGCAGTGCTGACCACGCGGCCTACTTCACTATTAATGATCCTGAGGGAGCATTTGAGCGCATACAAGCCACAGTTACGCAGGGGTTTATCGTGCGCACGCGAGCAGATGCGAACACAATTGAAGCAAGACAGGATTCCACCGAGCGCCGGGAAGCTGCATTTGCTTCTGGGGCACATTACATCTCAACCGACTACTATGTCCCACGCTTGGAATTCAGTAGCTACCAGGTGCAATTGCCCAGCGACAGCGCAGCACGCTGTAATCCGGTTCGCTGCGCGCCTTGAACACAGGCTCCAGTAAATTAGTCCCTCGCGTCCCACGGCGCGCAGCAGACCTGAGGCTTCGGATCTCGGCATCCCCTAACTTGCCGCTGGCATCATCATTTTTGTGACTCGAGCATCGGCTTCTGTGCCGCGGCGCAGTTGCCTGATGACAATCTCCCGATTTCCCCATAGCTCGGCGATCTACGCATTTAGCTGGCAACCATGTAGCCCTAACCCGGTAGCGACTCATCTCGTTATCTCGAGCTAGCGGGTTTACACAGCTGCTGCCAAGAGATCGCGTAAGCAGAACGGGCGCTTGCAAACCACTTCAAGTAAGAGAGCAGCACGGTAATGCAAATGCGGGGCGGATCACGGCGAAACATTGAAGATTGCCGCGGGTCAGTGCGCTATACTGGGGCAACTTGTTCTGATCGCTCTGTTGCGCCCTCTTTAGTGGCAGGTGGAAACGAACGGCCTAAGGGGATTTGGCAAACTGAGATTGTAATTGGTACCGAGAACTGCAAAATTCACCAACTGTCGCAACTCCCCAAGCCAGAAGCTGCAAAGTAATCAATATGCCTATAGACATCACCATTACCCTGAGCGACGATGACCTAGCGCGCTTCCAGGAAAGCATAGACAAAGGCAGGTTGGCGATTTCGGATACAGATGCGGCGCAACAAATTTAAGAGCAAGCAAACGAACTCATCGATAAAGCCCGGGTCATTGATCTTCCTAACTTCATTTCAGAACGCTTACTCAAACTGCAAGTACTAATTAATATGATAAGCGATGACGAATAGAAGCTGTCTGACGATGAGCGCAACAGTATTCGCAGCGCATTGTATTACTTTGTGGATGCCGATGATGTGATTCCTGATTACATACCTGGCATAGGATTTCTCGACGATGCCATTTATGCCGAAATTGTGATCCAGGAATTGCGCACTGAAATTCGTTTGTATCAGGAATTTTGCCAGTTTCGCATTGCCGAGGAGACTCGTCGCCGCGATCGCGGCAAGGACCCTTATGTCGGACGCGAGGACTGGATTACCGAAAAACGTTCACTTCTGCATTCCCGCATGCGAAAACGTCGTGCTCTGCGCAGTGGCGGCCGCGGCTGGCGTATGCGTTTACTCTAAAACCAATCGAGCAACCCCTAAGTGAAAAACACCCTGATGAAAATAGCCACGCTGTGGCTGGCCTGTTCCGCAGCAATCGCCCAAACGAGTGAGGGTGAGCGCCAGAGTTTTGTACCAATTGATTCCAGCCTCGAGGCCCAATTCAATGCTGTTGCCATGGATGAACGTGTTCAGGCGGCTCTAATCAAGCTGGAAGAGCGTGAAGAAGAAGCCATACAGGAACAAATTCGCATTACAGAGATACCAGCGCCACCGTTTCAGGAAGAACGTCGCGCCGCCTACTTTCTGGAACGGGTTAAGGAACGAGGCCTCGCCGATGCCTACATCGATGATGAGGGCAATGTAGTGGCAACCCGTCCCGGCACCGGTAATGGCCCTACCCTCCTAATCGCTGCGCACCTGGACACGGTCTTCCCTGCCGGGGTTGATACCACCGTCGAGTTTCGCGATGGTCGCTACTATGCGCCAGGTATCGGAGATGACACCCGCGGCCTCACAGTGTTGCTCTCTATACTGGAAGCGCTCAATGAAAGTGGAATTACCACCCACGCCGATATCATTTTTTCAGCAAATGTTGGCGAGGAAGGGCGTGGCGATTTACGCGGCGTCAAAGCGCTGTTTAGGGAGCATCCTGAAACAGATGGCTTTATCTCCATTGATGGCGTCAGACTTCAGCGTATTACAACCGGCGGCACCGGCAGTCGGCGTTTCGAATTCGAGTTCAAAGGCCCAGGAGGGCATTCTTTTGGCGCCTTTGGCCTTCCAAGTGCGATTCACGCAATGGGCCGAGCAATTGCCAAAATCGCGGACCTGCAAACCCCCCAGTTTCCCAAGTCGACCTTCACCGTGGGTACGGTGGATGGCGGCACATCTGTAAATTCTATTGCAGCAAATGCGGTCTTTGCTATTGATATGCGCTCCAACGATAAAGACTCTTTGGCAATTCTGGAACGCCAGGCTAAAACCGCAGCGCTGCAGGCCGTAGCCGAAGAGAACGCTCGCTGGAATCGAAATCTCATCAGCGTCGAATTCCACCTCATTGGTGACCGGCCGGTAGGCGTCACAGATCACCGCAGCCCTATCGTACAGGCGGCGGCGCTCGCATTCGAGGCCCAAGACGTGAATTTGCTGGGCCTGAACATCTCCAGCACCGATTCCAACGTGCCGATGTCGCTGGGAATACCCGCCATTACACTTTCTGGTGGGGGTGACGGAGGCGGCGCGCATTCGCCTGATGAGTGGTTCTCTCCCGTCGATTCACACCTGGGACCACAAACTGTGTTTTTGACTATCCTTGCACTAGCTGGCATCGAAGGTGTGGCAGATCCTATTCTGGAACAGCGTGACGACTAGGTTCAGGTCATATTCTTGATATAGCGATAGCTCCATCACAAAAAGCGGGGTCAATCATGCAGGCGATACTTTTGCAGCAACCGCGGACGCAGGAGCCAGCCGCGAATTTTACGAATCAGTCTTGGGCTTTCCCTGTGAGGAAGACACGCCTTTTGCTCTGGTGTTCGACGTAAGCGGTACCCAGCTAAGGGTTCAGAAAGTAGAAACTGTCGTGAATCCGCCCCATACCATATTGGGGTTCGCCGTGACTGACATCGCCAACACCATTGCTGAACTAGGGGACAAAGGCGTGCAATTCGAGTTTTACGAATTCATGGAGCAGGATCAGTCCGGGATCTGGACCACACCCGATGGCACCGCAATCGTCTGGTGCAAGGACCCAGACGGTAACCTGGTTTCTTTTACGCAGTATGATGCGGCTGGAGATCCTGGCTAGATCAATAGATTGATCCCATTGCTTTTACTGCAGAGTGGCAGACCTGGCCATGCTGCTTGATGTCGTTATCAGCCCCCATTCCGCCTGCTGTGAAACCCGCTCGATAACTTCAAAAATGGTATTTAGAAACTGCGGCGTGACGCCAATTGATAGCCGCTTACCATTGGTGCCGATGAAATTTAAGGCATGATTGCCAGGGCCCTTTCCGTCAGCTTGAAAGTCTATTTTATCGACCACAGCGCCCTGCTCGCCCAGCGGAAAGCGTTCTCCGGGTATGAATTTCTGCTCAAAATCCTGTTTGGCAGCATCGGCCTCCTGCTGCATGTCCGCGCGCATTAGCGTTGCCGCGCCCATCTCACTGGCTCTTGGCGCGGATTCGCTTTCCTTCTCAGCAGAATCAGGCTGCACGCGATAGGCGCTTATGTTGACCTTAAAATCAACCAATAATGAGGCGCTCAGGCGCCGGGTCAGCCAGAGCCGAAATTCGTCACCCTCTGTGTTGGTGATTCGAATAAGAATGCGATCCTCTTGCGAGTCATAGCTCGCATCAAACTGCGCCAGGCCACTCATCGCTTAAGTCTCTTCCTTTTTATTGCTGCCTGCCAATGCAACTGAGCTTGAACTAACTTCTATCACGGGGGCCGGTTTGCTGCCAAAGCTAAGCGGGTATTGCTGGTAGAATTTGTAGAACTCCTGCAAGCGAAAATCGCTCAAGACTTTTTGGCTGTAACCACGCTTGCGATTGCGATATAGATCGAAGTCCTTGTAGCGGAGCTTGTGCAAACATTGCTTGCAAACCACAAAGCCATGATTGACCACAGATAGCTCACCTTCGCCGCGCAGTTTCATCAGCTCGTAATCGTCGGACAGACGCGTCGTCAGCATCAGTTCCTCATTGGGATGTTCCTGCCTAATGGACTCCAGCTCAGCACACCAGGCCAGGTGATAGCTTGGGTATTCGCGGCGCTGACGGTACCAGTTTTCGTTGGGAATATAGGCCAGTGCGCGGCTATTCTTAAACGCCAGGGTGCTGTCGGGAAGAACCTTGATGGCATCAACCGCCTGCAGCACACCTGGAGAATCCAGCTGTGAACGCTCCGCTCCTGTGAGATGGATGGATGGATCAAAGAGTTCGAAATAGCCGAGCTTGTCAGTTCCTATGCGTTCACGCAGGGAATTAAATGGCTCAAATTCGGTGAAATCTATCAGGTTCATGCTGTCAACGAATTTCCTGCAGAATGGTGGAGAGGCGCGTTTCTGCATCGGTGACCACCACGAACTCAACTCGACGAGATCGGTCAGCATCCTCTTCGCCCGAGGCGGCAGTAATTAACTGCGAGGAGGACAGGCCATTGGCCGTGAGCCTTTCTCGCAGCCAGTCTTTTTCATAGGCGACGGCTTCCAGCTCCAGGATAAAGCCAAGGGTAGAACGGGTGCGCGCCTGGGAAAGCGCCATGTTGCGCATATAGGCTTCATCACTATCCTCGGCCTGGGACCAGGCACTGGAGGTATGCCCTTCGATGCGCACCTCCTGCACCTCCTCACGATATTTTTCAGAGGCCAGAATACGTAAATACCGTGGGAAAAAATTATCCAGAATCGCCCCAAATCCGGGCCTGAGGTTGGATTCACCCAACTCAAACAACAAATCGGTGTCGGTGAATCGGAGCCTCAAATCAGCATCTAGCTGAGCGCCCCAGCGCGGCAAATCCTGCTCAAACTCCAGCAGCAGATCCTGGTAGAGCTCTTCTTTAAGATCCTCGTATAGAACGACTACCCGCTCTATCTCCTGATTCTTTCGCTCCGCAATCACCAGATACATCACGGCGATCAGCAGGAACAGCATCATTAAACCACTCATGAGGTCGCTCACGGCGATCCAGTGTTCCTCATTGCCGCTCTCGTACTCGTACTCGTGCTCATGATCCAGTTCAGGGCTCAGCATATTTGTCCCTAGCGCTGCTTCGCCAGCTGCTGCTCGGCAATCTCCAGCACTTCACGCAGGCGATTGGTGAGCGGCATGTAATCGTTAACGAATTTCTCAGAAAGCGCAGTGAGTTGATAACCAAAAGTTTGCAGTGCCTGAGTCAGCTCTTTTTCCATGGATTCGTCCAGCATCTCCATGTGCTTGTTAGTCTTTGTCGTCATCGCTTCAACATGCTGAGCGAGGCCACCGTGGGCTGCATTGACGGATTCAGCCATGTTGAGATTTACCTGCTCAACGGTCTGGGAAATACTCTCGGCGGCCTGGGTGAGTATCGTAGTCAGACTTCGGTTGTTCTCTTCAATGCTGCTGCTCAATTTAAGCGTGAGCTCACTGACGTATTCACCGAGCGCGGGCAGTCCTTCTGAGGCCTGCCCCACCAGGCCGGAAAGCCCTGACAAATAGCCTTCCAGATTACGCGTTTGCTGTTCCAGACCTTTCAGCATCTCACCGAGTGAGGCGGCCACCTGGTTAAATTCGCGGGAGTGATCAATCATTTGCTCATAGGAGCGGCCAGCCTGAAGCATTACTTCCTTACTGGACTCCTGAGCCTGCAGCATGCTGTCTAATTGCTCGGAATAAGTTGTTTGCCATTCCAGCAATCGCCCTAGTGACTCGTTAAACTTTCCAAAATTCTCACCGTACTGTACTTCAATACGGGAGTTAAACTCCGTCATCAACGTAGAAATTGCATCGGTTAGCGCTGCCGTATTCGACTCTACCATTTGAGTCTGGTACGTCTGGTTGGATTGCAGTAAAGAGCTCGCACTATCTCTGCTTTCGTTGCGGAGTCCTTGCATACTCTCGTTGAGAGACAGAATCGCATTATTGAGGTCTGCGATGGTGACTTGCTGTGTTTCAGATTTGGCCGCTCCGCGAACACTATTGATGGCATGTCTGAGACGGATCGACAAGGCGCCAAGTATCCCCACAACGGAAGACCAGACTGCTACGCCCAAGCCATCAATCATGACCGGGACGCTGGATTCGATATTAGCGCTGTCAAACTGCATCAGGCCGAAAGCGATACCGAGAAAGGTGCCGAAAATGCCAAAACTGGTGAGTATAGACGGTGCCGTTCGCACTGTCTGGACGGAATAGCTGGGACCATGGAAATACAGGATGAGCACAACCATCACTGTTATCAGCGCCCAGGTAATATTGCTCAAATCACTCAGTAATCCCACGCGCGTGTCAGCCTGTGCAAAAATTCATAAAAAACCCGCTGGAATGCATGTTTATATCATAATTTCAAACTATCTGGTGTGGTTCGCAGTCCGAAATCAGCACCATTAAAGTACGCATGCCACCGCTGCCCTTCAGGCTTATCCAGGCGGCCATCCGATTCTGATCTGGATTGGGTCAGGGTGGGGTCAGGATGGAGCTCACAACCTATTCCGGACCTACCCCAGAGCGCGCACCTAATTCGTCGTGTTTGCCTGCTTGCGTAAGTCCCCGTAAAGCAGCTCCTCGGTAAATTCTACGCACTTGAATTCCAGCAACTGTATGTTTTCATCGAGACGGCGATAAAGAGGAAAGCTGATGCGCCATGGCTCGGTGTAGGTGTTTGGATCTTCCAGGGTCGCCTCATATCTGATGACGTTGGGCCCCATGTAAGTATAGCGCTCGGTCACCCTTAGTGCGTCGCTATGGTGGTTGCCGCCATGATCAAACCAGGTATCGGGCACTTGATCTGTGACATCAATCACCAGGGTATCGCCGTCATAGGAGGCCAGATTGTGACCCATCCAAGACAAAATAGGTGCTTCATAGTCTGGCTGATCCACATAGACAATGCGGCTGGCGCTGGCGAACTCGTAAGCAAAGATAATCGTATCGGTTGACTGCACGATCTGAAATGGGAACGGCAAATAGTTGGCCCTTGGGATCCCGGGCATATAACATTTCACCAGTGGATCATTGGCTAGCCAATCCGCCTGGTTTAGCTGCTGCTGCTGCCGAGCCTCGGGAGTGTAAGGAATTTCATCACCCTCGACGATACCGAGGCCTGCCGGGATAGCCCCTATTGCCCCCATCTCCACGACCGGTCCGAAATCCGCGGCATGGGGTTCTATGTTCCAATTGGCGGTATTAATCGCCTGCCAAATACCGTTGAAATCAGGGCGCCCATCGGCTGTGCGCGGAATATCTGTGGGCTGTGAAAATGCCGAACCGAAACTACCCAGGCTTATTAGGCCAGCGATTATCGCGGCGGCTAGTGGGAAATTTGCGGGATTCAGTGATCTGGCCATAGGCTTCTCCGTTATTGTTGTTGTATGCTCGCTCTGACTTTGAAAAATAGTAACACAGCAAACTTGGCGGGACAGCACTCGTGCTGCACTGCGGTAAATATCTTGAGGGAGGCTCCGACCTGCATACCTTGGCTCGACTCGAAGAGACTGGTCTCAGCATCATGTTGCGAGAATCTGGTCTTGCATTTTTTAGCTCCCTAACCCTGCATTCCCTGGCAATGGCTTTCGTTGTTGGCATCAACCTGGCACTTGCCTTCAGCCTGTTGGGGGTTATACCAAGTCTGTTGCACAGTCGCTTTCGCCCGTTTCTCAGTTTTCACTGGTGGGCAGTAGGCTTGATTTTCCTGTCTGGGGTCGCTCTGTTAATTGCATATCCTGCCAAGGCTCTGACAAACCCTGTTTTCTACCTAAAATTCTTCGCCCTTAGCGTTGGCCTGCTCATTACCTGGCGGCTGCAGCGCAGCAAGGGCATGAAGATACTCGAATCTTCGGCAGTAGGCGCGCGCCCTGGCAACGCCAAATCTATCGGGGCGGCCATGTTGCTGTGTTGGATGACAACAATCGGTGCCGGGCGCTTCCTGGCCTATACCCATTCTGTGTTGCTGGCATCCCGTTTCTTTTGAGGGTCTGTTGAGGTTTTATTGATGGAGCAGGCATTACTGCAATTTTCCCAGTTTACCGGCATATTTGCATTTATGAATTCGCCCTGGGGCTGGCCGGTGGTTGAATCGCTGCATTTCTTTGGCTTGAGTTTGTTGATTGGTACTGTGGGTGTTTTTGATCTACGCATGCTCGGCTTTGGGGCCGGTATCTCATACCAATTTCTGCATCAGCTCGTGCCAATTGGCGTTTTCGGCTATGCCTTGAATGTGACAACCGGTACTATGTTTCTAAGCAGCGCACCAGACCAATACCTCTACAATCCAGCCTTTCAAACGAAGATTGGTTTTATGTTGGTGGCTGGGGCAAACATGATGTGGTTTTATGTCACCACCAGCAGTAAGGTTCGCGACACCAAAGACTTTGGCATGGTAAGCGCGAGGGCGAAAGCCATTGCATTCGTCTCGCTGGCCTGTTGGTGCGGCGTAATTATCTGCGGCCGCCTGATTACTTACTTTCGACCACCTTATCACTGGTGCTTCTGGTGCTAGGCTGTCAAAACCGCAACGATCGCACTCCTGCCAGCAATCCAGCACCCCAATCAGATCGTAGGTGACGTAGAATTAGCGAGTCCTGAACACTGCATCTCATACTGGTCAACAATGGAATTACGTAAGCAAGTCGAGTTTGGCAGTTTCCAGATTCGAATCAACTGGATGATCGCTGCCTGCGTCGTGATGGCAGCAGCCAGTCTTATGCGTCTTGGTCTTTGGCAACTGGACCGGGCGGCGGAGAAAGTCGATGCCCAGTCTGAACTGCTGGCGGAACTGCAGGAAAATGCGCCTCCTATCGAGACCATTCCGGCAGGCCATCTGCACCGGACGAATCCCGAGCTCCAGAATCGGCACGTCAAACTGGTCGGGGAATATCTTAACAACCGCACCATATTGCTGTTAGCCGAGTTTTTCGACAGCCAAATCGGCTATGGCGTGGTTACGCCGCTGCGTCTTAACAGCACAGGCCAGATTGTTCTGGTCCATCGCGGTTGGACCACTGGCATCTTGCCCCCGAATACGCCACCGTTCACGCGCCCTGTTGAGGGGGCGGTGGAAGTCGATGCTCAGATTTACGTGCCGCCTGTCAATGCCCGGGTGATTGCCAGCCAGATAGACGCCAGTCAGTGGCCACTGCGAATTCGAAGCCTGGAAATCGATATTATCTCAGAAATTCTGGGAGAATCGGTGTTTCCGTTCCAGGTTCGCATTATCGCCGACCAGCCCGGTACTCTTACGCGCCACTGGGCCGCCGTGCAGCCCGATATTAACCAGAATTTATCCTATGCGATTCAGTGGTTTAGCTTCGGCCTGATTGTCCTTTTTGTGGCCTTGCTCGCCTCCAGCAACCTTTGGCGACTTCTCAAAGGAAATGATCCCGCGATCCCTGACAGGGCTGATTCTGAGGGCTAATCACCTGTTCTTAAAAAATCAGTAATCATTTTTGGCAATATCGAAGCTAAATCGAAGGTTAAGACATTGATTTTACTCGGCGACTTGGCCGCTTCGACGTTCAATTGAATCGCTAAAAGTGTTAAAGTCATACCTTGTCGATGATTCTGGACATTCAGCATTTGCCCGATTTAAAAAGTCATGTTTTTAGATATGTTTCAAAGCTATGAGGAGTAGCAATTATGCGCATTAAAACTGCGAGTTCCCTGCTAAGCGTTGCCGCATTGACAGCATTGATGTCATTACCAGCGGCCGTTTTCGCGCAGTCAGACGAAGTCACTTTCCACAAGGACATCGAGCCAATACTGCAGCGCAGCTGCCAAAACTGCCACCGCGAGGATGGCGCTGGCCCGATGCCGCTGGTTACCTACGAGCAAGTTGCTCCCTACGCTGGCCTGATCGAATACAAAACCGGTCTTCGCGACCGCGCAGGCGCGATGCCGCCCTGGTACATGGAGAAAGACATCGGTATCCAGGATTACAAAGATGATCCCTCATTGAGCGATGACGAACTGGCTGCGATCTCAACCTGGGCCCGCACCGGCACTCCCAAGGGGGATGTGGCTGACGCGCCAGAACCCCTGGTGTTCGATGACAGCATCAAGTGGCGAGCCGGTGAGCCAGACCTGGTCGTAGTTATGGACAATGTCACCAAGCTGGCCGGCACAGCGGACTGGTGGGGTGAGATTCCCTCCGCACCAACTGGACTGACCGAAGATCGCTATGTGAAGTCGGTCGAAGTTATTGAAGTCAATGACGTACCTTCCTCAGGTAGTGGCCGAGAGACAGTCGGCGGGCGCTATATCTTCCACCATATGATCTGGGCTACCGCTCAAATGGATGAGAATGGTGATCGCATGCCAGGCCTTGCGATTCCCTGGCCAGTGCACGAAGTTGGTCGTAATGCGGACATCTTTGATGAGGATGCGGGTCGCCTACTGCGCGCCGGCTCCTGGATCGTCTCAGACTCGGTTCACTTGCACTCCAATGGCGTCGATACTACCGGACACCTGGAAATCGGCTTTACATTCCACGATGAGGACTACAAGCCCGCATACCAGAACGCATTTATAGGCCTTGGCAACGGCGTAGATATCAGTATCCAGGGCAACACGACTGACCAGGAGCTGCACGCCTACACCGTGCTTGATCAACACACCAAGGTTATCTCCTTCGAACCTCACCTGCACGCCCCGGGCGAGCGCATGTGTCTCGAAGCGATCTGGGGCTACACCATCGAGACCCTGTCTTGCGTTGGTTATGACCACAATTGGGTGCGCGGCTATCCTTACGCTGACCAGGCGGCCCCGCTGCTGCCAAAAGGCACCATTCTGCACATCGTGGGCTACATGAATAACACCGAGACCAACCCTAACGTGCCAGACCCCCGTAACTGGCAGGGCTCAGGCAATCGCTCGGTGACCAACATGTTCATTGACCTGGGTATTCGCGTCACCATGACCGATAATCAGTTCTTTGAAGCCATGGAGGAGCGTCGCCAGGCGCTCAACCTGGGACCAAACGATCACGTAATTGGATGCCCGTTATGCGGAGCGCCACTGGTCGCGCCGATTGCAGACAGTGACGAGGATGATTCGAACACTGCTGCATCCGACGACGGTTAAATAGACCGAGGAAAGAAAATGTACGGAATGAAAATTGGACTAGGCAGACTTGCGGGAACATTTGCGACTCTGCTGACCTGTGTTTTACTGGTGATGCCCGCGGCAGTGACTGCGCAGAGCTATCTCTCAGGACAGCATGTGGAGCCGGCATTTGAAGGCTGGCGTCCAAACCCGGATGGGACTTTCAGTTTTATGTTTGGTTACATGAACGAAAACTGGGAAGAAGAACCGTCCGTGCCTGTGGGTGAGAACAATTTTTTCTCACCCGGCGAGGCGGATCAGGGACAGCCCACTCACTTTTTGCCGCGGCGCAATCGTTTCCATTTCGAAGTGACGGTGCCGGCCGACTGGGGGGACCGTGAGTTAGTCTGGACGCTTCACGTGAATGGTGCTGAACGCAAGGCCTACGCCACGTTGCGACAGGACTACCTGGTAGACAATATGGTAATCGCATCGGAAACCGGATCCCTGGGTGCTGGCACGAGCAGCCCGGAATCACGTGCAAATGTACCACCGGTGGTTACCGTGCAAGGGGACCGGGTTCGGGTCGCGCGCGTGGGTGAACCGATCAAGCTCGTTACCCATGTGTGGGATGACGGTCTACCTAAGGCCCGACGCGAGTCGACCATCACTTCTGATTATTTGATGAGTCGGATGCAACGCCCGCCCTCCAGAGTCACAGTCGGCAAGGTCAACGGATTGTTCCTGTCATGGAACGTCTATCGTGGCGAGGGCAATGCCACCTTCGATCCGCCTTACCCAAAACCGTGGGAAGACACCCGCACCTCTGCAAACTCTCCCTGGGGCGCCTTGTGGCTGCCACCAGAGGTACCAGAGGATGGACTGTATGAAGTTGAAGTGTCCTTCGATGAACCAGGCACTTATGTGCTATGGGCACGCGCTGATGATGGCGGCCTCTACCACGACGGCTATGTCACCGTGCACGTTTCTGAGTAACAGCGAGCACTGCGATAGCAGAAATAACACGACATAGAAAAAGGGGGCATCGAGCCCCCTTTTTTGTTTCTTGAAAATTCACCTTCTCAATTATATTTGCGCGCTAAATCTCGGCATTGACCGCGATCTAAAGCCCAATAGTTGGTACAGAATCACTAACCTAGTTGTCGTTATTGGGCGCGCTAGCAGGAGGATCCTGTGGGTTCAGGTCTATTGTGAAGGGCGGATCGAAACGGCGCGGTTCTTGATCGATGATTATTTGTGTGCGAGGTGGCGCTACATATTGAATGCTTGGATCACCATAGCGCTTCTGCATCAACAGCTCTTCCGCTGCTTTGTGAAACGAAGGCGCCCTGGCATCAGGACCAAATGCGAAGCTGAAACTGCCGCGAATTAGCTGGTCATTAACTCTGAGAATAGCCCAATCCACGGTATAATACTTGGCGCTGCCGAGCTGCGGCAGTGGCAAGCTATAGCGCTGGCCGGGTCGAGGGTCATAGCGGAATTCGATATCTACCCAGTCTCGAGTTTCATTGCGGAGCGTTAGCTTGACCAGTCGCACCGCACGTGGAAACTGGATATTCAATTCCGCGGGTGCCGTACTGAGCACTTCGTCATTACCCGGCGCGGTGAGCATTTGGCTCAACAGCTCTTCGCTGGCCTGGGTATAGGAAAATTCAGGCGCTGCCATAGGCTGCGCCCAGGCAAACTGCAAAGGGGCAGATATTGCCAGAACTAAAATAAGCCCGGACGGGAAATTTTTTCCACCAACTGGGACTTTTTCGAAACTAATGGCCATAGTCAGGCGACCACACAAGCTAAAAACAGATATTTATTGATAGCCTTAGAATACCATAGTCTGTTGCTCAACAACCCCCTAACACACAGGCATAACGAATCTCATAACCCCGGAAAGTAGTCTTATGGATCAGTCAGATTTTTCCTCGATACTGGAAGAGCTGGAGCGCAGCAGAGATAACACCACGCATTTTTCTGAAGCCTGGTCACAGGGTCGTTCAGCCTTCGGTGGCCTCGCTGCAGCCTTTGCCGTGACCGCCATGCGTAAACTAGTTTCTACCGATATTCCCATGCGCGCTCTGATGGTATCTTTCATAGCACCTCTGCCACCGGGCAAAGTGCAGGTCAAAGCCAAAATTCAGCGGCAAGGTCGTAACGTGACCCAGTTAGTCGGAGAGGTTTATTCGGACGACCAGATCTGCCTGCAGGCTATGGGAGTGTTTGGGATTGATCGACCTGGACTCGAGGTACCGGCCGCAAGCGCAGAGCCTCCGCCACGAGACCAGGGCGTCAACTTCACTCGATATGCGAAACGACAACCGGCTTTCCTGGGTTACTTCGACGGTTACTGGACCAGTCCTGGCATGCCGTTCTCTGGACACGCCGCTCGCGATCTTAGCCTTTGGGTAAAACATCAGGTTGAACTACCCCAGTTTCCGGTAGAGAAACTGGTGGCTATTGCCGACATTCCACCACCCGTGATCCTCTCTCATTTTGACAAGCCACCGGTTCCCTCCAGTTCGTTGACCTGGGCGCTGGAATTTGTGCAAACCCCAGACAAGATCAACAGCGAATGGTTTCACCTGCAGTTCATCACTGAAGCAGCAGCAAACGGTTATACCCAGCAATCTGGAAAGATATTTGATGAAGCGGGACAGCTATGTGCTTTGACTCGCCAATGCATGGTGTACTTCGATTCACCGCGCCCCTGATTTTTAGGTACTGGCATTCAAATCTATGTTTCGAGTAACGCGAGCTCACGGACTATGAACAGATGCCTCAAGACGCTAGAATTAAAGGCTATCACGAACTAAGCTCGATTAATAAATAACGTTATGACCCAGAGAATTCAACGCCTCCTGCTCTCTGCCCTCGCTGCGGGCATCTTAAGCTGTGCTGCGGTGCCGGCTCTGGCCCAACACAGCCATGGCATTCTTACCCCCGGCGTAACGTTTCCCAAGGATGATTCGGTGCTTAATCAAGCACCGCGCATGATCACAATGAGCTTCAGGGTCGATGTGAGATTACTGAAACTTGCGCTGTATTCTGCAGAGGGTGAGTGGATCAATATCGGTTTCGTCTACGATCCGGAATTAAAGAACAATAATTTTGTACTACCCATTCCAAGCGAGCTACCGGATTCAGCCTACTATATCGCACAGTGGTCGGTGACCGATGACCGCCGCGGATTGGTGAATGGTGAATTTAAATTTGCGTTTGGAGACGGCGCCATTTCCCCTTCAGAAACAATAGAGCTTGAGTCAGCAGGCAAAGTCGAGGTGTTACCTGACACTGGGTCGTACCGCAGCGAATCGGTTGTACCCAACTAAGCGCTGGCTATTGCCTAAGCTATTCCAGCCTACGCAATGGAGGTCTGATCGACCAATTACTGCGTGTCGTCCATACCCAATTGTCCGGTCTGTCACTGAATGCCTTAGACTTTATTTGAACTTAAAGCCTTGCCCGGCTAGAAACTCCCGCATGTGTGGCCTGGATTTTTCCGATAAAAGGGTCGCCACCTGCTCGCTCCAGCTAATACCATGCCCACCCCCGGTTCGAGTGCGATAATACTCGCGTATCGACTCGTCATAGTCGGCAATACTTTCCTGGTCACCTTCCTCGTTATACACATCTTGCTTCACTACGACCGGGACAGGGAGTCGAGGCTTCACTTCAGGGTCCTGGTCAGGATAACCCAGGCACAGTCCAAACACAGGATACACGCCCTTCGGCAACTGCAGCAGCTCCGACACCGGACCTGGATTATTACGGAGGCCTCCGATGTAGCAAATACCTAGATCGACCGACTCGGCTGCGGTGACCAGGCTCTGGGCCATTAACGCGACATCCACCGTGGCAATGATGAAATGCTCAGTGAAATCACCCTCAAAGGGTTTGTCATAGGCATCACAGTAGTTTCCTGCCCGCTTAAGGTCGGCACAGAACACCAGGAACTCTGCTGCCATTTCAACATATTTCTGATTACCAGCCAGTTCAGCAAGCTTGCTGCGATTAGCAGGGTCGGTCACACGAATGATGGTTGATCCCTGCAGGAAACTGGAAGTTGCTGCAGCCTGCCCCGCCTCAAACAGGGATTGCAGCAGTTCTGCTGCAATAGGCTCAGGCTTGAATTTGCGAATACTACGGTGCGACTTCAGCAAGTCGATTACTGAACTCATGGCATTTTCCTTCAGCGATCAGCGTTTGTTGGTGAGGTGATTGAAGAACTCAGGGATAACGTCATTGGCGGCATTGGACTCTGCATTCAGTAGCAGCACCATACCAATATTTGCTTCTGGCGAAAACGCCATTTCAGAACGGTAACCACGCACGCCCCCACCGTGGTGAATAACGCGCATGCCAGCCAAATCAAAAACTCGCCAGCCAATGCCATAGTAAGCTTTTTCCAGCCCATTCCAACGATTGAAATAGCTGCCGTAGGGCGTTGAAATTACCGGTTCGTGCAGCTGCGAAAGAAAGTCTTCGCCAAATAACTCGGGAAAAGCACCAAGATTGGCTCGCAGCCACATGGTCATATCATAGACACTGGCATTGATCCCAGCGGCGGGTGCCGCGGAATAATAGGCAGGATTCGTTGTGGTTACCCGCCAACTACCGCGCCGCAGCCGATGGGGTGACGTCGCATTGGGGTCATTCTCGTAGGCCTCCAGACCGACACTGGCAGATGCCATACCCAGTGGACGAAATATGTGTTCCTCGACGTAGCGCGCATAGCTGTCCCCAGTGCTCTGCTCCACCACATCAGCGATCAGCGAGAACACGACGTTTTGATAACCATAGCACTGGCCCGGCTTACACACAGCCGGAATATCCGCAAACTTGTCTTTGATGCGGTCATAACTCACACCGTCATCCAGCAAATTGGAATAAGAGTGTGGCATTAAACCGGTGGAGTGACTGGCAACCTGCTTGAGAGTGATTGACTGATAGCTGGCGCCATTTCCCAAGCGCATATTAGGAAACAGGTCTGTAATGCGGGTGTCCCACGACTGCAGATTCTGGTCAACCAAAAGGGATGCAGCCGCACCGGCAAAAGTCTTGGACATGGAAGCAATACGAAAAATGGAGTCGGTTGTAATCGGTGCAGGCTCATTGGCCCGGCGTACACCCCAGGTTTGCAGGTGCATGATGCCTTCCCGGGAAACAATTGCCAGCGCAGCACCGGGAATCTTCTTTTCTCGCAACTGCGCATCCAGCCAGTTCACGTACTCGGTGAAGTCATAGTTGAGGTGCGAGGTATCTATCCAGTCATCTGCCCCTACCGGGCCCGGGAGACACAGCAATACCACGCAGAATAGTGCTGCGAACAGGCGGCGCTGCTTGGGTGAATTAAAGTGCAACACGGAAACTATCGGATGGGTCCTTGTGCTAGCCTGACGGCCTTAAAGCCTGTTTATTTTTTTAACTTCCTGCTTTCGGTTCACGGCCAATTCTGCTCATGCGCAGTCTTGAGCACCTCGCCGTACGGACTGCCGTATTCTATAGAAACTTGATTGTTCTTATAAGTTCCCGATAAATCGCAAAAAAAA
>CENZ01007023.1_pt1 | contig 58878 bp, 57 predicted proteins | sample 361341 | NCBI WGS metagenome assembly CENZ01 (sample SAMEA2619782, study PRJEB7988) | marine metagenome | biome: marine biome (ENVO:00000447); feature: deep chlorophyll maximum layer (ENVO:xxxxxxxx); material: "saline water (ENVO:00002010), including plankton (ENVO:xxxxxxxx)" | depth 50 m
ATACTTTAAGCCTAAGGTATAATTAATTTTAACCTTAATTTGGTAAAAAAATTGAATATTTAAATAGAGTTTATTTCTCATGACAATAATTTAAGGCAATGCTAATCATGGATAATAAAATTATTATAATTGTTCACTGGGCTCTAATGATTGTGGCGATATTGGGTGATTTAATTATTATTATTAGTAGTATTGTGGTTTCTGAAGTTAGTTTAGAAGGTAATAAATTAATAATAATACTTACCTTGCCAATCTTTATTTATGTATTTTTTTTGAAATTAAAGACAAAGACTTGGATATTTTTTCCATGGCAGCACGATTAAAATTGAATAAAGAAGGTATTTTTTACAATTGTTAAATTTTAAAAGAAGATTTATGAAGTAATATTCCAATCAAGGGATCTTTAAAATTATAATTTAAAAAAAATAATACACAAACTGATACGTTTTTGAACAACTTAAATAAGATTGTTGAAGTTTTATTAAATGATAGTGAATTCTATTACTTATTGCATTTTTATGTAAATTTAAAACGTCATGAGAAATTCAATTTTCTGCCACTTCAATATCAATCTAAAATAGAAAAACAATAATGTAATGAGGTTATTTATAATCTAGTAAGTGAAAATTAGTTAAATGATTTGGGCAATTACATGCGTATTTTATATTATTTTATTAGATATACCTTTAAGATAAAATTTAGGTTTAGTATTTTATTTTTGATTTATTTTTACCCTCTCGATTTTGGATTCGCTGAGTCAATTTTAATCGATGACCTCGTGATGCGAGAAGGAAAATATTATAAAATTTTCAGTAATACTCCATTTACTGGCCATGTAACGGGCATTCTCAATGGTAAAATTAAAGATGGGAAATGGGAAGGAATTTGGAAACATTTTTATAAAAATGGGCCCTTGGGATCAAAAATTTACTATGAGAATGGTAAAAAAGAGGGACCATTTGAAACCTATCATGGTAATGGGCAAGTGTTATCCCGAGGCAACTATAAGAATGGATTATTACATGGAATTCTTGAAATTTATGATATTCATGGAAAATTAAAGGTACAGAGGTTTTTCAAAAATGGTAGTGAGAATATTCAAAAATAGTATTATCAACTTGGAGTTTTTATTTAATACTAAATTAATAAGCCATACTCGCTAAATTCTAGGGGGCAGAATGGATTTAAATGATAAGTCAATAATATTTGTAGGGACAGGAGCTAATGGCAGCTCAATTGCTTCTGATATAATTAATTCTGGTTTTCAAATAAAATGCTATGATCAGTGGCCCGAGAATGTAGAGGTTATCCGAAAACATGGTTTCACAGTAAATACATTAGATGGTGAGCAAAATACGAAAGCTAGGGCTTTTCATTTATGCCAACTTGCAGAAACAACCTCTAAATTTGATATTGTCTTATTAGCTCTAAAATCCTACGACACTAAATGGGCTTGTGAAATGGTAATGCCTTATTTGGCTGATGACGGCATTATAGTTGGTATTCAGAATGGCATGACTGCTGAAACTATTGCAAGTTACGTGGGCATTGAGAGAACACTGGGGTGTGTTGTAGAACTCTCTTCTGAGATGACTGAGCCTGGTATTGTTCAACGAAATACGTTACAAAAGCAGACTTGGTTTGGATTAGGAAAACTTGGTAATATAAATAACCCACATTTTGAAAATGTAAAAACTTTGTTGAATTGTGCTGGCACTGTTTCAATATGCAAAGATATTCTATCAGCGAAATGGATGAAACTTCTTGTTAATACTATGAGTCTTGGACCATTTGCATTATTAGGCCTTCCTGTTCAAGAAGGTCTGAATACTCCTGGCATGCGTGAGTTGGTTCTGGCAATCGGTGATGAGACAATGTCATTGGGGAATGAGTTAGGTTATAATATTGAGCCCATTATGGGATTAAGTGAAAATGCAATGAAAGAATCTAATCGCCTGCCAGAAACTCTTTTAGATACGCTTGTAGAACATATTGGGCCATCGGCCCGTGATTGTATACTTCAAGACATGTTGAAAGGACGTCGTACAGAAATAGATATGATAAATGGATTGGTTGTGGAGAAGTTATCGAATTTTAAGCGGGTTGCCCCCTATAATGCTGCCGTTATTGAAGTCGGTAGTATTATTGCTGCAGGAGAGTTGTCTCCAAATCCAGAAAACATTAGTATTCTAAGGAAAATTATAAAAAGGAACTTAGATAAGATTGAATAAGTTTAAGCTCATTTAATTAATTTCCTAGCCCCGTTTTTTTTTAATAATAGGAGTCAAAATGTTAGGACAGAAAAAATTTATTAGGATGTGGGCACGAACTGTTGGGATGCCAATTGGTAATACTGATAGCGATAAACCTGAATTTCTACCTATTACCCAGACAGATGTTGGAAAAGCTCTGGCAATGCGTACTTTCTGGATTTTGCTTCACATAACAACATGCTTAATGATTATCGCGGGCAATTCTAGAACTTTAGGTTGGATTTAATCCTTATTGTCGGTCTGATGTTTGTCTCGTATATAGCTGTAATCCTAATGCCGTAAACATCTAAATATTGTTATTATACCAATATTTAAGTATTAACTATTATTTGAACGATTTTATAAAAATTTTAACCGGAGAAATTTTAAAAATGTCAATTCGTGATTGCATTGCGCCAGATAGGAACCCTAAAAAACCGAATATTATTTTACCGAGGGGTTCAGTAGACACTCACGTGCACATATTTGAGAGAGATTTTCCACTTTTTAACGGTCGTGGTTATAATCCGCCGGAGTCTACACTGGAGGATTTAAAACACTTGCATCTAACCCTTGGTATCGACCGAGTTGTTTTTACACAACCTTCGGTTTATGGTGTTGATAATTCTGCTATTTTAAAAGGAATGAATACATTAAACCAAAAAACTCAATCTAAGGCGCGTGGAGTATGTGCAATTACGATTGATGCTTCAGATGAATTTTTAAATGGATTACATGATCAGGGTATTCGTGGTGTAAGACTAAATTTAGATAATAAAGGAGGTATGCCTCTTAATCTAAAAGACATCCCGGAATTAGAGGCAAGAATCAAGACTTTTGGTTGGCATTTGGAATATCTTTTTCCAGGTAATACTATTGAGGAGCTAGAACCGACCCTTATGGCGTCAAGTGTTCCAATAATGATTGGTCATTTTGCTTACCAGCCTGCAACAAATGGAATTAATGCTCCGGGTTTTCAGGTGTTATTAAAATTAATAAAAGAGGGTAATACGTGGGTTAAAATTTCGGGGGCTAACCGTGTCAGTGAAACAGATTTACCCCCATATGATGATGTTAAACCGATGGCTCACGCATTAGTTGAAGCAAATTCGGATAACGTGGTCTGGGGAACTGATTGGCCACATCCAAACAAGTATGATGTTAATCCGAATGATGGGGATCTTGTTAATGCTTTTGGTGATTGGATTACTGATCCTCTTTTGAGAGAGAAGATTTTAGTTTCAAATCCAGAGAATTTTTATTCTTTTGGTATTTTTTCATGAGAGTAAAGTTCTTGGTAGGAGATAGTCTTTATGAATAATAATCTAAAGGTAGCATTAATTACAGGTGGCGGTACCGGAATTGGGAGATCCAGCGCTTTAGCCCTTCAGAAGATAGGCTTTAAGGTTATTATTTGTGGCCGAAGGGAGGGTCCACTCAAAGAAACAGCGCTTCTGGCTGACCCCAAAAATTCCAAGATTACTGTGCGTATCACAGATATTTCTGAAGGAAGATCTGTTGAGGAACTGTTTAAGAAAATATCGGTAGAATTTGGACGCTTGGATGTTATGTTCAACAATGCTGGAATGGGCGCACCCCGAGTACCTTTTGATATCTTAAAAGAAAATGATTGGAGACGATGTGTGGATGTTAATTTGACTGGCACTTTTTTATGTGCCCAAGCTGCATTCAAACTTATGAAGGAACAAAAACCTCAGGGGGGACGAATTATTAATAATGGTTCTGTATCAGCTCATTCGCCTCGACCCGATACAATCGCTTATACTTCGACAAAACACGCTATTACGGGTTTAACTAAATCAATTGCTCTTGATGGGCGGGCGTTTAATATTGCCTGTTCTCAACTTGATATAGGGAATGCAGATACGGCGATCGGAAGCAGGTTCAAGGAGGGTGTTCCGCAGGCAAGTGGCGAAATAAAAATAGAACCAGTTATTGACTCTGATGAATGTGGGAGAGCAATTGCTTATATGTCTCAACTGCCTCTGAGTACAAATATTCTTAATATGACCCTAATGGCAACTAATATGCCATTTGTGGGAAGGGGTTAAAATTTTATTCCAAAGCAACAATAGGTGGTTATTAAGTATAAGGCATTATTCAAAGCATCACATGTAAATTTGCATTTATACTTGTTATTATTGATTTATGGGAAAAGTAAAAATCTTAATAATTATCAGCCTACTTTTTATTTTATATTTTCAATATAAAAGAATAGGTGACAATTATAGTTCATTTACCGAGTTGCTATCGAATAGTAAGCCGAACAATTCATTATTATATAATAAGATTGGTGAAAGATCTAAACTTTCGCTTAACGGGAGCGAAACTGCTACCGAACAAAATAAAACTAATAATGAAATTTCATCTATTGGCATAGAACAAGTGAAAAAAAATAGTCACAAATTAGTTAATTCTAGTCGTAAGTCGAAAGAAGCTATCGAGTATAAGAATTTAATAAAACTAAATAACCTTTTTTATAAGAAGAGAGAGGATATACCATATACTGGATTTGTTAGTGGACTGAAAAATGGGAAAATTAAAAATGGAAAAATTGATGGTCTCTGGATCAGCTATTTTAAAAACGGTTATTTGGAGTACAAAGCTAATTATAAGAATGGAATGCGTGAGGGTCAGTGGTTCGAATATTCAGGAAATGGAAATTTATATGAACAAGGGCTCTATAAAAATAATCAACGTGAGGGGCTTTGGAAAAGATATTTTGAAAATGGGCAACTAAGTTATACGGTTGTGTATGAAAAAGGTAAAGAGACCGGAAATGTTCATTCTTATTCAGAAGAGACGGGTGCTTTAATTTGGAAGGGAAAATATATTAGAGGTGAAAAGACGGGCCTTTGGGAATATTATGATAAAGATGGTAATGTTGAGATAAAAGAGCAGTATCGACTTGGGAAGAAAGAAGGTTTGACTGAATGGTTTCATAAAAATGGTAAATTAAGGAATATTGCTAATTATATTGGTGGAGTAAGACAAGATGGTTTTTGGGAAGAATATTACAATAATGGAGAATTAAGATTAAAAGGTAACTTTTTGAATGGAAAACGGTCTGGTTTTTGGGAGGAATATTGGACTAATGGCAAACCAAAGGAATTGGGTAAATACCTTAATGGTAAGCGCCAAGGTACTTGGAATTATTATGATAGTATGGGACAGCTCATTAGAGTAAAGGATTTTAGAAAAGGAAAAGAGATAAAATTTTGAGTAAATATCGCTGGAAGCCGTTATCTTTTGCGCAAATCAGACCACCAGTTTTTTAATTTTGCAACTGAAAATCGATCCTCGGTGGGTTTATTATCAACCGGTAGGGGTTCTTGAGGTTCAGTTATATTATTTTCGTTTTCAGCTTTAATATTTTTTTGTTCTTTCGAGTCTATTATTTTACTCTTTAATTGAGCTAGAAGCCCCAAAAAGTCTCTCCAAGAACTATTTTCTTCATCCTCTTTCTCCACGAGAATGGGATTATTTGACCTTTGACGTGTTATCGTTCTAAGACCCTTTTTTGGGTATTTGAATTTATCATCTTCCCACATACCCTGCTGTATTCTTCCATCGGCTAGTGTATATATACCCTGTCCATTTTTTTTACCTTTCCGCCATTCACCTTCATATACGTCGCCGGAGAATTCAGACAACGCCCCCCACGTATAAATTCCTTGTCCATGATATTCGCCATTTCGGTATTCACCTGCGTAAGAATTACCCGAAAATTTTGATTGAGCCCCGAATGTAATAGAACCTTCTCCATTCGGAACGCCATTTTTTACCTGACCAATATAAATATCACCATTTAAATATTTGATTGTCCCTTTCCCATTTGGTTTGCCACCATTCATCTCACCAGAATAGGTATCTCCATTCTTGTATGTCAGATTTCCCTTACCATTTGGTTTTCCATTTTGGATTTTTCCAATAAATATATTTCCTTTATCTCCATTTGGAGCTAGGTAGTAGTAAACCCCTTTACCTGTAAATGAACCCTTTTCCCATTTTCCGTTGTAGTAGTCTCCCGGATTTTGAGACGCCGGTCCAAATGTGAAAGTTCCTTCACCGTCAAATTCACCATCCTTCCATTCACCTTTGTATTTATTTCCATTTGTAAATGTATAAGTACCTATTCCCTGATAAGTGCCATTTTCAAATTCTCCATCGTAGGTTTCACCGTCTGTAAAAATAAAAATACCTTGACCGTGACGTTTGCCATCTTTGTATGTACCTGAATATTTTTTACCGTTGGGATAAGTATATTCTCCATAGCAATCAGACCACCGAGACGGTGATGGGTTATCTTCCTCGGGGCAGGGTGTTACGGCAAAACTATTAGAGATGCCTACACATAATGACAAAATAATAATGCTATATAAGCTTAACTGATTTTTCATAAGAAATTTAGCATAAATTTTAATTAAAAATACATTATCTGTTTTTATCAACGAGTAATTTGCTATCCGCAATAGTTTTAACTTTACTTAAATATCGTTTTTTTAAATTACTTCTTAAATTACTTACCTTTAATTATATTCTTTTGAGATTTAGACTTCTTTTTTATCAGACTTTCATAGGCCTTTATCTTATTGTTTAACTGAGTGAGCCTAGATTGACTTTCTAATATTTTATTTTCATAATTTACCTTTAAAATGCGCGTATTTCGCTGTTCTTTGGCAATTTTTCTTTCTAGCATTTTATTTTTATTATTTAACTGACCGTATTTTCTTTTTTCTAAAGATAGAGATGCTTTTAAATTATTCATCTTTGTTATTATTGATTCATAGTCTGCGGCAAGTTTTGTATATGTCTGCATATATTTTGCTTTACTTGCTGCTGTATTTTTGATCAATCTATCGTTACTTTGTCTTAATTCTTCAATGTTATTTCTTTCTATGTTCAGTAACTCATTTAAAACTAGTATTTCAGACTGCAAAGCAGAGTTGTCTTTACCCTGACCCGACATTTTAGTGATAATTGTACTAACCTTAGTTGTTAAATTTTCAATTTCCTTAGCTCTTGTATTATTTTGGGAGCGTATTAACTCAATCTTATTTTGGGTTTTGTTAATTAGATCCTTAGTCTCCTCGATATTTTGCCTAGTTTCCGAACTTATTTTATCGAGATTTGTAGATATGTCCTCGGCATAAACCATTGCACATACGCAAACAAATAAGAAGGTAAGGCATGTAAGGAAACAAAGTTTAATAACAGATTTTAACATTAATAATGTTCTCTATTTCTTTAATAAAAATATTTTTATTAAGTTTTTTCTTAAATTACATCTTAAATAATTTGTATGGGTATTCTATATCCTTTTTTTCAAACTGCCTATCTAAAGGAATACTATTTTAAAAAAAATATTTTAATAAGTTGGGGCAATATGATTATTGCCCCAACTACTTATAAAGGCATGCTTTATTATGCTGCTGCCTTTGATTTATCCAAACTCAATTTTTCAGCCTCATCCGTTGGTGAAAGGTCTGAGACCGAATTAATCATAATTTTTCGTGGCTTGAGAGATTCTGGAATTTCGCGAATTAGATCAATATGCAATAATCCATTTTCAAGACTCGCATCCTTCACTTTGACGTAATCAGCCAAGCTAAATACTCGTTTAAAGGATCGGCCGGCGATGCCTTGATGTAGTAATTTACTATTTTCACTCGATCCTACTTTACCTGTAATTGATAACGAGTCTTCTCTTACCTCAATATCTAATTCTGTCCTATTAAACCCTGCTACAGCAAGCGTTATTCTATAAGATCCATCTTCAGAAGTTGCAATATTGTAAGGTGGATATGAATTCTGAGGGGTTTCACTTTCTCGAGTGAGACTATTTAATAAACTTTGCATTCGGTCAAAGCCGATCGAATGACGAAAGAGTGGGGTAAAATCATAACTATTCATTGCACATTCTCCTTTAGAAGCAATATGAAGTTTAAAAATTCACCAAAATGGTCAAATTTTTGCATAAAACAAATCAATTAACGACCCAGCTATTTGGCATCGTAAATAATCATTGATAGTATTTAGTTAGTTTACTTAACCAACATTTCAATACTAATTTTTAATTTATTTTATTTGTGATGCGGAGGCTTATTATCATTAATTTAGTATCTTCTGGTAATGTCCATAAATATTAATTAGTTTATCTTATTAAATTGAAAGCCGGCTTTCTGATGGACGATAATTTTCGTACTAAACAAATATTTGGAATATTTCTGGTAATATTAGCGATGGCGCTTTTCTCGCTAAAGGATTCTTTTGTTAAGATGTTAGACGGTTATTATTCACCCGTGTTTATCATGTGGATCCAGATGTTATTTGCAAGTATATTTTGGACCCCAATTGTTGTCGTGAAGTATAGTATTAAAAGTCTAATTCCAGAGAATAAAATTTTGCAAATTCTTCGTTCAAGTTTTGTTATAACTGGAATTGGAATGTTTTATTGGTCTATTAGTTTAATTCCCCTTGCCGAGGCGACAGCCATCTCTTTCACAGCTCCATTGGTCACAACTGCAATTTCACCATTGATTTTGAAAGAAAAGATTGGGATTAGACGCTGGATTTCTGTTTTAGTTGGTTTCGGAGGGGTTTTATTAATATTAAAACCAGATTTTGGAGGCGATCGATTGGGATATTTGGTTGCTTTTGGTGCCGGAATTTCTATTGGTTTCTTTTATACTTTTAATCGCCTTCTTGCTGGTAAAGCGCCCCCTCTTGTTAACTTAACATATTCTTCGACTATTGGAGCTCTTCTTCTTGCTCCTTTGATTTTTTCTGTTTGGGCGCCAATCCGCTTAGAAGATTGGCATTTACTTGTCGGATTTGCCGCGATAGCTGCTGTGGGTCAAACCTGTTTATTTTTTGCGTTTGTGTATGGAGAGGCATCAATCCTGGCACCTATTACTTTATCCCAAATTATTTTTGCAACTTTATTTGGATATATATTCTTTTTACAGTTTCCAGATAAGTTATCAGTTATCGGCATTTTTGTGGTTATTTTCAGTGCAGTATATATAGCCATCAGAGAAACAAGAAATCGAACATAAATTATAGACACGTTTATTTTATTTTGATTTTTGCATTTGTTAGAGGTTTACAAGTATAAAATACTAATTAAGTTAATAAAATAATTTGTTTAATATTGGTGATTATGATGCTTGAAGAAGCTTTAAAGATTATTGACCGGCCTAGTCAAAATACGGTTAATCTTTTAATAAACGAATTAAAACAAATGTTTGGCGATCGCTTGTTAACATCTCTTGCGGCGAGAGAATTTCATGCCCGAGATTTCTCATCTTATGAAGCAGTGCCCCCTGATGCTGTTGTAATGGCAGAAACAACTGCTGAAGTGGTTTCTGTTGTCCAAGCTTGTGCAAAATATAAAGTTCCAGTTATACCATTTGGAACTGGCACTTCAGCAGAGGGTCATTTGGCAGCACTGTATGGTGGAATTTCTTTAGATGTTTCAGGAATGAAAAACATATTAGAAGTTAATGCTGAAGATATGGATGTTACTGTTGAACCAGGAGTGACCCGTAAACAACTGAATGAGCATCTAAGAGATACTGGTCTATTTTTCCCAATAGACCCAGGGGCTGATGCATCGCTGGGTGGGATGGCGTCAACTCGAGCCTCAGGTACCAATGCTGTGAGATATGGAACAATGAAGGATAACGTATTGAGTCTTGAGGTTGTTTTATCTGATGGAAGGGTTATTCGAACATCAAGGCGTGCTCGGAAGTCATCTTCTGGATACGACCTGACGAGACTTTTTGTAGGATCTGAGGGAACGCTTGGCGTTATCACCAAGGTAACGTTAAAATTATTTGGGATTCCCGAGGCAACCTCTGCAGCAGTAGTCTCATTTGAGACTTTGGGTGGAGCGGTTGATTCTGTTATCGAGGCAATACAGTGGGGAATACCCATGGCCCGTATTGAATTGCTTGATGATGTTCAAATGTCAGCAATTAATAACTATGCTGGATTAGATTATCCAATAAAAAATACTCTATTTTTAGAATTCCATGGATCGGAGTCTGGCGTGAAAAGTCAAGCAGAGCTTATTTCCGAATTGTGTAAAGAGCATGGTGGCGGAAATTTTTCGTGGACTTCGAATTCTGATGAACGTGACAAATTATGGGCGGCGCGCCACAATGCTGCATATTCATGCATCGCGTTGCGTCCCGGATGCTCTGTAATGCCAACAGATGTCTGTGTGCCAATCTCAAGGCTATCAGAGTGTATTCTAGCAACAAAACAAGACATTGAAGATGCTGGTATTATAGCCCCAATAGTCGGCCATGTTGGTGATGGCAATTTTCATGCACAGATGCTAATACATCCAGATACGAGGGAAGAAGACCTCAGAATATGTGGAAAAATTAATAAGAAAATAATCGAACGCGCAATCTCGATGGATGGGACATGTACTGGGGAGCATGGTGTGGGTCAGGGTAAAATTAAATATTTGCCGCAAGAACATGGTGAGGCCTTATCTGCAATGAGAATGATAAAAAAGACCTTCGATCCCATAGGAATTATGAACCCAGGTAAGATGATTATTTCCGCTGAATAATATAATCGGTAACAATGGGACTTTTATCGATTATAGGTATATTTATTATATGCTCCCTAATCTCTAAAGACTAAAGCGATTAAACCAATAGGATTAATATGCCTAATCCCACAAGATTATCACAAGCTTTTGCTGCTGTTTTATGGGCGGCCTTATCTTCTGGTATTTTGACTTCAATGTGGGTGATTGTTCGACAACTTTCCGATCGTATACATCCCCTTGAAATTACATTTTTTGCTACGTTTTTTGGTTTTTTGTTTCTTTCATGTAGTACCATAAAATATGGACGTAAGATTTTCAAAACGTTTAAACTAAAACTTCATTTTTATAGAGGCACTGTTAATGGGTTGGCAATTTTGTCATGGTTTACGGCGTTAACGCTTATTCCTTTGGCTGATGCCTCTGCGTTAAATCTTTTGGCACCATTATTTACTAGTATTGGCGCTGTCTTATTTCTTGGTGAAAGAATGGGGCCAAGACGATGGATGGCTCTGAGTATTGGGGTTATCGGAGCTTTAGTCATAATGAGGCCTGGGTTTGGCTATATTGATAGTTTAGGATTATGGTTGGTGTTTATAACAGTTGTCGCTAGCGCTGTTCAAAGATTATTAGGTAAATCAGTAATTTCTGAAGATAGTTCAACAACGTGTGTATTGTATCTTACATTATTTATGATTCCCGTTGCATTAATTTCTGCCTCATTTGTCTGGATATGGCCAGATTTTGGAGATTTGCCTTGGTTAGTATTAATAGGTGCTTTGTTAAGTCTAGGTCATTATGCACTAATGCGATCATTAAATCTGGCTGATGTTAGTGCTCTTGAACCTGTTAATTTCACTCGGTTAGTTTGGGGAGCATTATTTGGATTTTTATTTTTTCAGGAATCTCCAGATTTATTTACTTGGATCGGGGGCTTTATGATTATTTCGGCAACTAGTTATGTTGCCCACAGAGAGTCAAAACTTAAAAAGATTAAATCTAATAATTAAACTTTTTTGATCCGCCGTTAAAAATAACAGAATAATTTTATTTTTTCTGGTTAAAGTATCTTAACTTAACATAAAATTTCTTATTAAAATAATAAATAAATTTTCAATAGGTGAAATTATGAATTAAAATAGATGCCTTTTTATCATTACTATAGCATTTAGTGACCACACACTAATGGGTTATTTTTGAAAAGGGAATCGACATGCCAATAAAAAATGGCAAGCAGTTTTTAGAAACTCTCTCAGAAGAGCGGGAAATATATATAGAAGGCGAACGTGTAAAGGATGTAGTTTCAGACCCTCGTTTTTCGGGGGCTACAAAAACAATGGCTCATTTAATGGACATACAATCGGATCCAGAGCTAAGTAATGTAATGACCTACGACTCCCCGAATTCTGGCGATAAAGTTGGTATGACCCATATACAACCCCAATCTCGCGAAGATGTGATTGCGCGTAATGATGCGATAAAGGTTTGGATGGATGCAAGTTGTGGGATGATGGGCCGAAGCCCAGATTATAAAAATTGTATCATTTCAAGTTACGCGGCAGCGAAAGATGTATTTAAACGCGATGCCTTTGATGGAAGCGAGAATATAAAAAATTTCTATGAGTATGTCAGAGAAAACGATTCAGTTACTACCCATGTTTTGGTTAATCCACAAGTTGATAGATCAAAACCCGCTCATTTAGAGACATCAGATATTGTCGCGCAAATTGTTAAAGAAACTGATGCAGGAATAGTCATAAGAGGCGCAAGAATGGTAGCGACTTTATGTGCAATGGCCAACGAATTATTAGTTATGCCGGCAGCTGCAACGTGGTCAAATGAAAAAAGAGATACTTCAGATTTTTCTTTTGGGTTTGCGATTCCAACGTCGACGCCAGGGCTAAAATTTATTTGCAGACCACCGGTGGCTCATACAAATGCACCAAGCCTGATGGATCACCCTTTATCGCTTCAGTATGATGAGTCAGATGGGATGGTTATATTTGATGATGTATTGGTTCCATGGGAAAGGGTGTTTATTCATCGTGATCCTGACTTTGATTTAAAAGTTAATCCAAACTGTTATATTGCTCACTCAATGTTGATGCAATCTGTAGTGAGGGCGCAAGCAAAATCAGAATTTATGATGGCATTAGCATTTTCTATAGCCCGATCAACAAAAATCGACCAACATATTCCGGTCCAAGTAAAATTAGCTGAAATGATTTCCATGACAGAATTTGTTCGTTCTTGCAGGATAACGGCTGAACACGATGCTCAGGAAACCGAATTTAGAACCTGGGTAGGGGGAATCAGGCCTTTACAGACATGGCAGACCTTCTTTTTTGAAATGTACAATAGGCAATGCGAGATTATTACTACATTGGGTGCGGGTGGGCTGGTTGCTGTGCCGTCCTTCGCTGAAATAGCTGGAGACTTAAAAGAAGATGTTGAAAAGTACTTTCAAGTCGCGAACGCAGACTCTCCAAGGCGTATTAAATTAATGCGATTGGCTTATGATTCCGCATTATCAAGTTTTGCTGGAAGACAACGTTTGTATGAGCAGTATTATACTGGAGACCCTATGAGAACTCAGGCAGCTCTATTTAATTCGTATGATAAAGATACCCATATTGAGCGTGTTTGGACTATGTTGGATGAGTTAGAGAAACGAGCTTAATTTTTACTTATGTCAAACTTCTAATAGAATGCCAGCTATTAGGGTTCCTGCTGCACTTGTCGTTAAAAGGGCACTATAAAAATTAAAGTTTGATTAGCACCTGACGATCGAGCGAATTCCGGCATTTGAGCTTGATATGCATTGCCTACCAGAAGAGAGACCACTCTTACTAAAAGTATCATAGTAACAATAATAGGATGGTCTGAAATATCATAGAATGTCTTACTAATGTTTGAAAAATCCCGTATTATTGTTTTTGGATGAGCGCCTGTAGGGTTCTCTGATTCTAATTTGTTTGTTAATATGTATGCCTAAAAGTTGCCTTCTAAAGCCAAATTAGCAGTGGTAAGTAGATAAACGCATTTATGAAAATTCCCCATGCGGGTCCAGCTATCAAAAGTAGTGCTCCCCCGATTGTTGGTCCAAGTAAAATACCGAGTGTTCTGGATGTTGCTGTTAGTCTGACACCGCTCTCTAATTGTTTGTCTCCTAGTATAACATGAACAAACAATAGGCTGGTAGGCCCTCAAAGTACGCCGTCAGCGAAACCATGAATAATTAATAGAATGACGGCGTGCCACATTTCTAATGTATCAGAAAAAAAGAAGTAACCTCATCCTAAAGAGACAAATATAAATAGAACCATGCCTAATTGAATCATTCTACAAGGGCCATCCTTAATAGCTAGTACGCCCTCATAAATCGAAAAAAATAGAGATGGAAGCCAATGGGCAATTACAGAAAATTCTGCTTAAGCCGGAGATTCAAATTTATCAAAAATTACCTAGTAACTAGTCACATGCTCAATAAAATTAGCCATCATAGCAAGTGCTGCGCCAATAAAATAAGCCCCAAAGCCGGGGTGTTTAAGAGTTAGAAATGATTTTGGGGTAGATTAAAGCTTTTTGTGGGTCCTATCTGAAATATTTTCCAATATATAATTCCTGTGAACGTAAAAAAATGAAAAAGCTAGGTGTATAAAATTTTTAAAACTTACTTGGACGGCTATTAGAAAAAATATACATTTTCATAGGCCTAAACCCCCTGAGGGTAAAGAGCCAACAACCGTTAGCTGTTAGGAGAAATCAAATGATTTATGCTTTGGGTAATTTAATGCCTCGTTATTCTGGAGATAGTCACTGGGTAGCAGAAAATGCTACCATAATTGGTGATGTTGAGATCGGTATTGAGGTAAGTATTTGGTGGAATGTGGTTATTAGAGCTGATAACGAACATGTAGTAATAGGTGATTGCGCTAATATTCAGGATGGTAGTGTTCTACATACAGACCCCGGTTTTCCGATGGTTATTGGTGAGAATGTTACAATTGGTCACATGTGTATGTTGCATGGCTGTACTATTGGTAAAGAGTCTTTAATAGGGATTGGTAGTGTTGTTATGAATGGGGCTAAAATAGGTAAAAATTGTATTATTGGAGCTAATAGTTTAATTACCGAAGGTAAAGAGATTCCGGATAATTCATTAGTGATGGGTTCACCGGGTAAAATTCAGCGTGTATTAACGGCAGAAGAGATTTTAAATATAAGAAAAAACGCTGATGGATACGTAGTGCGATCTAGACTATATAGAAACCAATTGGAAAGAGTAAAATAATAATGATTAATAAAAGAGCGTTGGAGAGGTTCTCGGTTTTAGATTTAACAAGAGTTCGCTCGGGCCCCACTGCGGTAAGACAGCTTGCTGATTGGGGTGCAAAAGTTATTAAAGTGGAGTTACCTGAAAAGTTAGATGGATCAGAACTTGGAGGCCCGCGTTCGGGCTCAGATTTTCAGAATCTTCATCGTAACAAACGCAGTTTATCGTTGGATCTTAAGAGTGAAAGAGGACTAGAGATATTTAAGAAACTTGTTCTGAAGGCTGATATTATTGTTGAAAATTTTAGACCTGACGTAAAATATCGCCTTGGTATTGATTACGAAACCCTGAAAAAACTAAACAATAAACTAATTTATGCGAGCATTTCGGGGTTTGGGCAGAATGGACCATATAAAGATCGACCAGGCTTTGATCAGATTGCGCAGGGAATGGGTGGTTTGATGTCAATCACCGGAAAACCAGATGAAGGGCCAATGAGGGCTGGGATTCCTATTGCCGATTTAACTGCAGGCTTATTTTGTGCGCAAGGAATTATGATTGCGTTGCTTGAACGTGAGATTTCGGGCGAGGGCCAATGGGTTCAAACATCGTTACTTCAAGCGCAAGCGTTTATGTTGGATTTTCAGGCTGCGAGGTGGCTTATTGATAAAGAAGTTCCAACTCAGGCTGGTAATAATCACCCTACCGTTATTCCAACGGGGGTCTTTAAAACGCTAAACGGGCATATTAACATTGCTGGTGGGGGGGAAATTATATGGCGTCGTTTATGTGATGCTCTGGAATTGTCTGCTTTAATTACGGACTCAAAGTATGCAACCCCTGAAGCAAGGTCGATTAATAGAGATAAATTGAACATGTTAATTGAAAAACAGACAGTTATGAAGAGATCTGAATATTGGGTTCAATATTTAAATGCTAATAATGTTCCGTGTGGAGAAATTAACTCAATTGATCAAGTGTTTGAAAACCCGCAAATTAAACATTTAGAGATGGTTGAAGAGGTTAAGTCTAGTAAGCTAAATAAAGTTAGTTTATTGGGTCAACCTGTAATTATGAGTAGGAGCTCAAGTGATATTCAGTTACGGTCACCAGAATCGGGTGAGCATAATAAGCAAATATTGGAAGAGATAGGTTTTTCTGAAGAAGAGATTACAGAACTAAATAAATTGAATATTATCTAACTTACCATTTACTAAATATGCTATATACTTATGTTGTTTTTTACTAACCTATTATAATCATATATTTATAGATAAAACCTGATATTTTAAATGACTTACAACAATTTTATCCCAAATCAATAAAATTTACAATATTTTGTACTTACTTGTTAAAAAAGTCTATATCTTGCTCAATATTTATTGTAATTTATATTAGGAGTAATAGATTTTATTCTAATAAATCTTTTAAAAATATTATATTATATTATATTTAGTATAACCCTATTTTCAAATTAAGAAAATAATTCATTTAAATCAATATTTTATAGGATTTACCTAAGAAAAAGAATTTGAAAGATCGATAAGTGAATTCATTCCTATATGAAATGACGATAGTAGTTGAAAATTTCTAAATAAAGAATATAAATAGAATTATGATTAATGAATTAGAACATAATAAAATTTTAAAAAAATCATACACTATTACCTGCTCTAGTGATTTTAGAGATAGAATATTGGATTTAGCTCTCATAAAGTCGATAAATGTTGGTGATTTAGCTAGGTCAATTCTAATTGTAATTCCTGAGAATATTATTACTGACTTCGAAGATCCTGGGGAACCAAAGGTTGATGATCGCGAAAAAACTATAATTAAGTCGGGTCGTTCTAGAGGTCGGCTTTGGAGTAGGAAGCCCCGGCTGCAGGCCCGTCTTTCTCCAGGTTATGACATAACTCTTATACGGCGTGCATTGAACTTAGCGCTAATTCTCAATGATGGTGAACACCTTATTACAATTAAAGATCCAATAATGATTGAGGAAGATCGAAGCATAAGAAATCAGAAGAAAATTATAGAACTTGATTATAGGAAGTTAAGCGATAAACTCGAGTTACGTAACAAAGCATTTTCTTTATTGCTGTTTAAACCACTAACCCATGGAATTCACACTAGACAAGACGCACTTTATATTATGGGTTTACCGCCTTCTGCTCGACCAGATTTAGTAACCCTTAGAATTAGATACCGTGATCTTGCTACCATTTATCATCCTGATGGAGAATTGGGTAATCATGAGCATATGAGCCAATTAAATGCCGCCATGGAATTTTTAAGCAAATAAACTCGACTGAATGACTATTTTTATCATATTAATAATTTTAAATTCTTACTATAATTATGTAATAGTCTATTTATTAACCACGGAACGATCATAATTCTTGTCCATATGCCCTATCCCTTCCTGATCGCCTTTATCGAAAATCCACATATAACCTCTATCTGGGTTACTTAGAATTTCCCAGCAATTAAGATCTGAGTCCCAAAAGTAAAAACTATACGTACCATGTTGTGCCCTTGGCTTTGATATTTTTGTTAAACCCCATTTGCTGGCTTGATTAGTCGCCACCTCGTGAGCCTCATCTACCTGTTTATCTGTGTCCACATCAAGACCATTATGAAACAGATAATTCATTTCAGCGTCATGTTTTTTGTTTTCGACAACGGCATAAACGTGATTACCTCCCATTCGTATCATTAGAGATATAGGGCTTGTTCTTACAACCTCTAAACCGAAGAAATCTTGATAGAATTCCTTACTTTTCTCTAGATTCCGTGAGATTAAGGTGCCATGGGATAAAAATTTAAGGTTTAGCGCTGGTTTAGTATTATTCATTATAAGTCTCCCTTTCTTCTAATCTTCTATATTATCTCACTAAATAATTTTTCCAACCATTTTTATAAGAACAATATTTAATATTCTGAATATCGCGCTATGGGCATAATTAATAATAGAAAAATTATCCCCTTTCTCGATTTATTGGCCTAACTTTATTTATATTAAATCATATGATTCAGCTTTTATAACTGTGTTTAGAGAACATACACTAGCCGGAAAGCCAACTTCTTATCGTGTCCAACCTACATTTTAGGACGGATCTATAGAAATTATGTAACCGCTTACTCTAAATATAAACTTAGAAATTTATCTATAGCATTCGGTGGGAAAACTCTAAGCACCGTAACACTGAGTCCGTATCTTCTATTACCAAGATGGTTATTTATCAGGGCATATCTTATAATTTTTTTTTCATTATATTGGACCCAAAAACATATAAATTCTTGGGTCCAATATTAAGTTATTTGCGATCACCAATAAGGTGCAACAACATAATAAAAAGATTTAGGAAATCTAGATAAAGGCTCAATGCACCCATAACCGCCTTTTTTGAGGCAGACTCAGAATGCTCACCCTCAACATACATTCTCTTTATATTCTGAGTATCGTGGGCTGTAAGACCAACAAATACTAACACTCCTATAACGGAAATCACGAATGCCATCGCTGACGATTGCATGAAGATATTAACTACAGATGCAATGATAATTCCGATTAATCCCATAAACAGAAACGAACCAAATTTTGAAAGATCCCTTTTTGTTGTATATCCATAAAGGCTCATCGCTGCAAAAGTTCCAGCGGTTATAAAAAACACTCTTGTGATGCTTGCACCAGTATAAACGAGAAAGATATGTGTTAATGATAAGCCCATGATTGCAGCAAAAAGCCAGAAAATCATTTGTGCTGTGGTTGCTTTCATCTTTTGAATGCCAAAATTCAGAACTAAAATAAAAGCTAATGGTGATAACATGACAATCCAAGCAAATAACGTAGGGCTTGCTGAACCACTCGGTCCAACCGAATACATCATATTTAAAAAGGTTGGAAATTTTGTTGCTCCATAAGCGAATATACCCGTCAATATCAGACCTGAAGCCATATAATTGTAGACACGCAACATATACTGCCGTAAACCTGTGTCTAACTCTGTCTCGTCTGATCGTGCTAGACCAGACAAACGGATTGCTTGCTCTTTATCTTTTCCTAACGCCATAACTATTCCTCTGAACTAATAAATTTTAAAGACCACTTTAATATGGCCATTTTTTATAAAAATTCAAGTCTAACTATGGGAAAAGTGTCGTGAAAACGTACTTTTCCCGTTTTAAAATCGATCAGTCATTCCGAAGTTGAGGAGCCGCTTTTTGACCTAGTGCGGACCAAGTACCGCCCAAACCCGCAATAATAGTTATCAATAGGCAGATAATAACACTTACTAAAATAGAATTCAGACTAAATTGCCAGTTTAACTCCATCAAATACCTTACGACTATCCACCCAACTAATGTGCCTAAAATAATTGAACAGAATGATGTCAAAAAGCCAAGAAAACAGAATTCATATATCAATGATTTTATAATGGTCCATCGCGTTGCACCCAATACTTTGAAAATTATCGCTTCGTAAATGCGTCGCTGTCTACCTGCTGCTATAGCTCCAGCTAAAACGAGGCTTCCTACTAATAAGGTAATTGTCGAAATAGATCGAACGGCCATACCAATACCATTTAAAATTTGGGCGGCTGCTTCAAGAGCTTCACGCACCCTAATTATTGAAACGTTTTTAAATTTATTTAGAATGTCTTCTTCGATTTTATTTTCCAACGCTTCAGGTGCTTGAAGAGCTGCTATATGGCTGTGAGGCGCGTTATCCAATACGCCTGGTGAAAAAATTATTGCAAAATCAAATCGCAATGATCGCCAATTGATTTTTCTGAGGGATGCAATCTCACCTTTAATTTCTCTCCCTAGTACATTTAACGTCAATGTATCTCCTATTGTAACCCCAAATCCCCGAGCTATCGATGAGTCTAGGGATATTAACGGTTTACCAGTATATTCTTTAGGCCACCACTTACCTGCTGTAATTTCAGTACCTTCGGCCTGCTCTTTCGAATAAGTGAGTGCCCGATCTCCTCTGACAGCCCACCGCACGTTTGGTGATATATCAACCTTTTCAACCGAAATATTATTAATTTTAACGATTCGACCCCTTAACGTCGCAACGCGTTTATAGTTACCAATACCTGATATTTTTTTGATAGTTTGATCAAAATATGATTTTTGATCAGTTTGGATATCCAGGAAAAAGAAAGCTGGTGCCATATCAGGGAGCCGTTTTTTAATTTGGTTACCCAGATTATCTTCGATTAACGAGATCGCCACTAGGACTGTTAGTCCAAGCCCCAGTGATAAAACAATACTGGAAGCAATTGATCCGGGCCTGTTTAAATTTGTAATAGCTAATCTGAGGGCCGTATTTTTCTTTATAATAATTTTCTGTGATAATTGAATTAGTTGAGTGGAAAATATTTTTAAAATTAGGAAAACAAAACATGTGCCGACGATAAAGTATAAATTAAATAAAATTTCATCTGAACTTATTAAAATAACCGAGGATAGAATGGAGCAAAGGATAGCTAATATAACCTTATATCCCCCGTGAGGTTTAATTTTCCTCAACTGTATATTATCTCTAAACAAATTTGTTGCTGGAATTGCTTTGGCTTTGGCCAGAGGCCAGGTAGAAAATATTAGAACAATTAAAATTCCATATATTACAGCTATGACTATAGGCTTTGGGTACACTGATATAACTGGACTTACTGGAAAAACGTCATTCAGAACTAAAAATCCTAAGGCCGGCAAAATTGCCCCCACGGCAATCCCAAGCAAGAGGCCAAATAAAGCAAGTATGCCTAGTTGAAGGGCATATATCCAAAATATTAAGTCACTTGGAGCGCCCAAAAATTTATAAATAGCTATAGTTTTATTTTTACTATTGAGAAAATTTGATACCGCATTACTAATCCCAACCCCTCCAACAATAAGAGTTGTTAATCCTACAAAAGTTAAAAACAAAGTCATTCGATCAATAAACCTCCTTAAACCACCTGTCCCATCGTTCGAGGTTCGAATTCGCCAGCCAGCTGCTGGGAATGTTTCATTAAGTTGTTTTTGCCAATTTTTAATTTCTGCAGCGTCTGATAACGACACTCGGTATCGGTATCTTATTTGACTTCCAGGTTGAACAAGTTTTGTTTTGTACAGGCCAAGGGATGCGATCATTACTCTAGGCCCAAAGCTTAGAATATTTGCTACTTTATCTGGTTCTTTTTTTATTGTTCCCGTTAAACGAAATTGCGCTTCCCCAATATTTATAAAATCTCCAATTTTTAAATTCAATTTAGTCAGTAAATTTTTATCAACAACCGCGCCAAATACACCATTTTTCTCTTGAAGTGCTTCTTTTAAAGTCAGACGTTGGTTTAATAAGATATTGCCGACGAGTGGATAAGCTTGATCCACAGCCTTTAATTCCGCAAGTGTCCTATATGCCTTGGATTTATATGATTGAACCATTGAGCGCATCTCAATGACCTCTGAGAAATCTGATGTTTTATCAAAAAATTTTTTTTGTTTTTCTGTTGCTGGACGGTGAATCAGGCGGATTGAAAGATCCCCACCCAAGAGTTTCTTTCCATCTCTCGCGAGGCCAGCTTCAATTGACTCAGATACGGTCCCTACCCCAGCGATTGCTGCTACCCCGATCGCCAAACAACTTATAAAAAGGTAAAATCCTTTTAGCCCCGACCTTAGTTCTCGAAATGAGAATATTATTGCTAGAGAGAGATTATTTGCCATCAGCATCTTTGATAATTTTACCATCGGCTAGGCTAATAATGCGATCACAACGATTAGCCAGCGCAGGATCATGACTAATTAGCAACATGGTTGTGTTATTGGCACTATGAAGTTCAAACATTAAATCCATTACCTTTTTACCTGTTTTTTGATCCAAATTACCGGTTGGTTCATCAGCAAGTAAAATTGCTGGTTTTGTAGCAAACGCTCTTGCAAGTGCTACGCGTTGTTGCTCACCTCCAGATAATTGTGCCGGATAGTGATCAGCCCTGTTTTCGAGCCCTACCTTCTCCAGTAACTTATAAGCCCTCGCGTGCGTATCATTATAGCCGGCAAATTCCATGGGAATAGAGATGTTCTCCATTGCTGACATGGTTGGAACCAGATGAAAATTCTGAAAAACAATGCCAACATTATCGCGACGGAATTCAGCAAGTTTGTCTTCATTGTAATTTGTAAGATTAAAGCCGGCCGTTTTAACAACGCCTGATGTTACTCTTTCGAGGCCAGCAATAACCATCATCATGCTTGATTTTCCGCCACCAGAAGGACCTACAACCCCGATAGATTCGCCTCTTTTCACTGCTAAATTAATACCACGCAATATTTGTACTTCACCTGCTAAACTAGGTAACGTGAGCTCAACATTTTCCAGTTGAATAGCCAACTCTTCATTAATAGTAATTTTAGAGTTTGTGTTTTTGAAAATTTCAGACATATGTATTATTGACTTGATTTATATTTGGATTTCGATGTTGATGCAGTGAAAATAACATATCTCTTATTTTTAAAAGCACAAAAACTCATTATTGGGTTACGATAGAAAATTCTAGCAGATCAGATGTATTTAACCTTAGGCTAACCTTTTGATAAAATTTTTTAGTAAACTTATACTCGTAGTTATTATTACATCCATTGTTTCAGTTTCTCAAGCAAACGAAAATGAAAAAAAACTAATGATCTTTGGTGATAGTTTGACGGCAGGCTATGGTTTGAGGCAAGAAGACGCGTTTTCAGCAAAATTAGAGCGATCATTAAAATTAATGGGTAAAAGCGTTAAAATTATTTCTTCAAGTGTCTCAGGGGATACCTCATCTGGAGGAAATAATAGAATTCTATGGGCTTTATCGGATAAGCCAGATGCGGTGATTCTTGAGTTGGGAGCAAATGATGGTTTAAGGGGAATAGACCCGAAAGTAACTTATCATAATTTATATTCGATTATGGAAAAATTAAAAAATAACAACATAAAGGTTCTTATCGCCGGTATGCTTGCGCCACCTAATTTAGGAAAAGAGTATGGTGAAGAATTTAATCAAATTTATACCAGATTAGCTTATGAATTTAATAGCCAGTTGTATCCATTTTTTCTTAAAGGAGTTGTAAATAAGCCTCATTTAAACCAACCTGACGGCATTCACCCCAACGAGGCGGGTATTGAAGAAATTATTAAGCGTATTCTACCTATGGTTATTAATTTAATAAAATAGCCTAAGAAAATTTTGGAAAAATTTTAAAATGTTTAAATGTTCGCATGCTCAAAATACTGACTGGAAGACTACTTTAGATGATTGTTTGCATAATCTAGAGAAGAATTCCTCTGCAAACTTAGGTTTTCTTTATATTACTGAACCTATAGCCCCTTTTTTATCCTCAATTTTAGAAACTCTCAAAGCGGATACCGGAATTGAAAAATGGGTGGGAAGCGTTGGAATGGGAATTTGTGCAATTGGCAATGATGAGGGCAAGGAATATTTCGATGTACCTGCAATCGCTATTTTAACAGCTTACTTGCCTCCTGATTCTTTCGAAATTATGGAAACGATAGATGAAATTGTTGATGAGCATGTTGATGAACCAATTGATGAGAATGATCTGTCACAAGTTCCTCCAATTATTTTGATACATGCGGATTGCGGAAATGAGCAAGTTTTGGAAATAATGAATGATATAGCGATCGGAACTGAGGGATACTTATTGGGAGCTCTAACCTTGAGTGAGGCGCCCAAACACCATGCAGCAGGCTGTGTTACCGGTGGCGGTGTCTCAGGATTAATCTTGAACTCAGAAGTCAATGTTGTCACTGCATTAACGCAGGGTTGTCAACCAATCGGGATTAGTCACCAAATAACCGAATGTTCTGAGAATTTTATTATTGGTTTAGATGGACGTAATGCTGTTGAAGTATTTCAAGAAGATATCGGTGATATTTTATCTCGGGATTTAGACAAAACTGCGGGATTTGTGCATGTGGCTTTACCTGTATTAGGCTCAGACACTGGAGATTATGTTGTCAGAAATCTTTTAGGTGTAGATCCAGAGGAAGGGGTTTTTGCAATTGCTGCGCCAGTAGAACCTGGCGATCAGTTAATGTTTGTTAATCGGGACTCTAATACTGCTCAGAAAGATCTAGCAGAAATGGTTCTAAAATTACAGAAACGCGCGGAAAATTCAATTAAAGGAGGTATTTATATTTCTTGTATTGCTCGCGGCCCTAATATGTTCGGTGAGGTTAATGCTGAAATTCAGATTATTAAAAATATTTTGGGCAATATTCCTCTTATTGGATTATATGCAAATGGAGAAATTTCAAATAATAGGCTCTACAGTTACACTGGCGTATTGACTTTATTTACCTAGAATTGATTAGGATTCCAATGTCTTGAAGTATGTCTATTCTAGTTGAACTAAGACGATATTTTAGGACTTAATGTATGGAGCTTTGACAAATATTGTTAATAAAATTTTTTTTATTTAAAATAATTTTTTGGGGCTGTATTATATACAATATTTATAATTTCTGTTTTATAATATATTTGATTAAACCTTCACAGGCTTCCTCAATTAAATCAAGGACATTGTTAAATCCATCAAATCCACCATAGTATGGATCAGGGATATCTCTGATATTTGAAGAGTTTGAAAAATCCATTAATCGGAAAATTTTATTGTGTAATGCAGTTGGCATGAACTGGTTTAAAAATTTAATATTTGAGCTATCCATCCCAACAAAAAGATCAAATTTGTTAATATCGTTGTCAATGATCGGTCTTGATTTAATCATTGATAGGTCGTATCCGCGCGACGCAGCCGCGCTTTGAGTTCTTTTATCTGGAGGCGCACCTAGATGCCATGAACCAGTTCCTGCGGACTCTATAAAAATATTATCTTCAATTTTATACTCAGATATTAGGGTTCGGAAGACACCTTCAGCAGTAGGTGACCGACAAATATTTCCTGTACAAATAAAAATAATTTTAAATATGTTTTAATTTCCCAATTAGCTCGACGTTTTGATAGACTGTAATTTGTTTTTCTGATCTGTTGAACCAAACTTAATAATGTCACGATGACTTATATAAAATATTGATATTATAATTACGCAACCACCAATCTAAGTCCACATGTCTAGAATTTCTCCAAAGAAACCATAACCCACTGCAGCAACTATTAAAAGTCTCATATAGTCATAGGGCAGTACGACAGATGCATTTGCTGTAGCAAATGAACGAGTATAAGCTAAATAGCCAAAAGTTGAAAATAAACCAATTCCAAATAACCATGCTAATGCTTCATAAGATGGAGTCTGCTATAAAAGAGTGCCGTAACCAGTGAGATGGGAGTTGAGAATATAGCCATATATAAAACGATTGTATCGGGTGTGCCGGTTTTATCTAAAATTTTTACAATTAGAGGTGAGCAGGCAATATAAATAGCCCCTCCTATTGCAAGCAGATCTGGCATGGCAAAGGTTGCTGAACCATGCCTTAAGATTATTAAAATACTAATAAATCCAATGCCTAAAGCAAGCCATCGTTGTTTCCCAACAACCTCATTCAGAGATAAAACGGCGTCTAAAGTTATGAATAGTGGAGTGGTATATCCTAAGGCAGTAGCTTCAGCGAGGGGAAGATAAATCATTGATGCAAACCATAGGATCGCAGCAATATAGCTTGAGATGCTTCTTGCGAAAAGTAATGACACATTTTTAGCTTTGATCCCACTCATACCTAGTCTTAATACCCAAGGAACCATAATTAAAAGGCTAAAAAAATACCTAAAAAATACAATCTCGAAAATTGGAATTTCTCTGGATGCCATTTTAATTGAGTTCCGAGAAACGCAAAACAGATACTGGATTAAAGAATCCAGATCATACCCTTTTTTATTGAAGAGATATTCATCCAGTTATCTTTAACCGATTTTAAATAAGACATTTACTTATCTAGTTTAAATAAATTTAAAAAACCAGTTTATTCAATTCAACTTATATTTATTGAATTATTCTTTAATTTATATAACACTCACCTCTTAAATACTCGAGAGAATGGCCATGATAAATGAGCACTGAAATAACTAGTCTTTGGGAACCTAGCAAAGACCGTATTGAAGATAGCAATATTGTTTCATTTATTCAATTTGTTGAAAAACAGTATGATTGCAAAATTAATGGTTTTAATGCTTTGTATGAGTTTTCTATAAATCAGAAAGAAAAATTTTGGTCTTCTCTAATTGAATTTTCAGGCTTAGTTGCGCAAACTTGGGGCACTAGGATTATTGAAGGCCCGACTAAAATGCCGGGAGCAAAGTGGTTTCCAGATGCAAAGTTGAACTACGCAGAAAACCTTCTTCGCCGACGAGACAGTGGTGACGCGATTGTTTTCTGGGGTGAGGATAAAATAAAATCTAGACTCAGCCACAAACAGTTATTTGATCGAGTGTCTCGCTTTTCCCAGGCTCTGAAAGCTTCGGGCATTAGTGAAGGCGATCGTGTGGGCGGCTACTTGCCAAATATGCCCGAAACAATAATTGCAATGTTAGCCAGTGCAAGTATTGGTGCAATTTGGTCCTCATGCTCTCCTGATTTTGGTGTGCAAGGTGTATTGGATCGTTTCGGGCAGATCACGCCAAAAATTCTAATAGCATGTGATGGCTATTATTATAATGGGAAGCCACATTCAATAATCGATAAACTTACTAAGATTGTAAATGATCTTCCTTCGGTGGAGACGGTGGTTATCGTTCCCTACGAAAAGGAATCCCCTAAGATTGATTTAATTCCCAATGCTATTATCTTTGATAATTTTATTGAGGTTTTTAAACCCATCTCGATAAGATTTGAACAACTTCCTTTCAATCAACCGCTTTATATAATGTATTCATCAGGAACTACTGGTGTTCCAAAATGCATTATCCACGGCGCCGGTGGGACACTGCTTAAACATATCTCGGAGCATTTATTGCATTCGGATGAAAAGCAAGATGACCGAATTTTTTATTTTACCACGTGTGGGTGGATGATGTGGAATTGGCTTGTCTCTGGTCTAGCTTGCGGAACTACCTTGTTACTTTATGATGGTTCACCCTTTTACCCCAATGGGAATATATTATTTGATTTTGCAGATATAGAAAGAATGACTCATTTCGGTACTTCAGCAAAATACATTGATGCCATAAAAAAATCGAGCATTAGACCGGTTAAAACCCATAAACTTAGTGCACTGAAATTAATGATGTCAACCGGATCACCTTTAGTACCAGAGAGTTTTGATTATGTGTATGAGAATATAAAATCAGACATTCACTTAGCTTCTATTTCAGGCGGTACCGATATTGTGGGATGTTTTGTTTTGGGAAATCCTATTGGATCAGTATGGAGAGGGGAAATACAAACCCGAGCGTTAGGGCTCGCCGTAGATGTATTTGATGAACAAGGTAATGCGTTAATTGGAGAAGCGGGTGATCTGGTTTGTAAGCAACCATTCCCGTCAATGCCCGTTGGTTTTTGGGGAGACCCCGAGAATAAAAAGTATCATGCAGCCTATTTTGATACTTACCCCAACGTTTGGTGTCATGGAGATTGGGTGGAGTTAACTAAGAGGGGCGGAATGATAATCTATGGTAGATCAGATACGACACTAAATCCTGGGGGCGTAAGAATAGGAACTGCTGAAATTTATCGACAGGTTGAACAATTTGATGAGATTATTGAAAGTTTATGTATTGGCCAGGCGTGGGATGGGGATACCCGAATAATATTATTCGTGGTGGTTAGAAAAGGGTGTTCTTTAGACGATAAATTAAGAAGTTTAATTCGAGCTCAGATTGGGAAGAGTTGCACAATTCGTCATATTCCAGAAAAAATTATTGAGGTTATAGATATTCCTAGAACTAAGTCAGGCAAAATAACTGAACTAGCAGTTCGAGATGTTGTTGAAGGACGAGCAATAAAAAATAAAGAAGCGTTGGCTAACCCTCAAGCTTTAGAATATTTTGAAGATTTGCCTGAGCTACAGGTATAGTTTTCATTTTTTAGTTAATCTGACCTATAATAAGGCCATACTGCCTCTGTTTGATTAAAGATATTTTGAAGTTTAGGATCGGATTATATTTGTATAAATATAGGAGCTTGTTGTGACAGAGACATTGAAGGTAAAAATAAGTAGTCAAGCGGTTCTGATAGTTATTTGCTGTAGTCTGGTACTACTTCTAACTATGGGCATGCGACAGAGTTTTGGCTTATGGCAAACGCCCGTTTCTCAAGCTTTTGGTGTTGGGTTTACTGTTTTTTCATTATCTTTAGCAATCCAAAATTTATGTTGGGGGCTATTTCAGCCATTGGTGGGAGGTTTAGCAGATAAATTTGGATCTGGTCGAGTAATTGCCATAGCTGGGGCTTTGCAGGCTTTAGGTTTGATATGGCTGGCTTATGCAGACCAAATATGGGAATTGCATGCGAGCGCAGGGATTATTATTGGTATTTCTGGCGCGGGAACAACTTGGGCTGTATTAATGTCCGTAGTAGCTCGAAACGTTCCAGAAAATCGCCGTACCCAATTTTTTGGTATGGTGAGTGCCATAGGCACGGGCGGTCAGATTATTATCGCGCCATTTAATCAGTATACAATAAATACATTTGGTTGGCATGAAGCGCTTATTATTCTGGCTATAATGCTATCACTTACAGTACCATTGGCCTATTTTCTCAGAGGCAAAACCAGTAATGATGTTAAACAACATGCTGAGACACTCTCTCAGGCTTTAAATAGAGCGAGAAAACATACTGGCTATGTATTGCTTTCCGCTGGATTTTTTGTTTGTGGTTTTCATGTCATGTTCGTAATGAGTCATCTACCGAGTTACCTGCAAAGTCAAAATATGCCAGACTGGTTGCCTGGGGCAGCTATAAGTGTAATTGGCATAGCTAATCTTGTCGGAACATTTATTGCTGGATATCTGGGAGATAAATTTAGTAAGAAATATTTATTAAGTTCAATCTACTTTATGCGCTCTATCGCCTTTATTTTATTTTTAACTGCTCCAATTACAACAACCTCAACCCTAATTTTTGCTGCAGCAATTGGTCTTTTGTGGTTAGCCACTGTTCCACTAACTTACGCACTCGTTGGACAAATTTTTGGTCTACGTTATTTTGGGACTTTAAGTGGTTTAGTATTTTGTGCACATCAGTTAGGAGCTTTTACATCAGTTGCACTTGGTGGCTATGTTTTTGATACATTTGGCTCATACGATTTGATATGGCAGGTGACTGTTGCGCTTGGATTGGTAGCTGCTTTATTGCACTTACCAATTAATGAATCTCCGACAGTCCCAAAATCGGCTGAAATTGCAAAATAAATGTAAGGGTTGTTAATGTTTATTTATTTTTAAACTATTTGTTAGTTTAATTAGAAAGTAGTTCTCTCGGGAGTCAAAAGTGCGTGGATATTTTGGAATTGGTGCAGAAAAGATTCATAAACCAATGAATATTGGAAGCCTGTTTCGTACTGCTCATGCATTTGGTGCAGATTTTATGTTCACTGTTAACTCTGTTTATACACGGCGTCGTGGCAGACTTTCCGATACTTCTGATTCTATTTCTCATATTCCATTTTACAGCTTTCCAACGCTCACAGATATGATTTTACCTGAAGGTTGTACTCTTGTGGGCGTAGAATTGACCGATGACGCCATAGAATTACCAAGTTTTAAACATCCCCATCAGGCAGCTTACATTCTTGGTCCAGAGAAAGGAGAGCTATCTTCAGAAATGTTCGAGAAATGTGCTTATACAGTGAAGATTCCTACTAAATTCTGTATAAATGTTGGATTGGCAGGCGCGATTATAATGTATGATCGTATTAAGACTTTGGGAAAGTTCCCCCAACCTCCCATATCATCTGGGGGGTCGGTTGAGCCATTACATGAACATAAATACGGCCGCACCTTAATGCGTACACAAGTTAAAAAGTTTATTGATGTTCCGCCTCAAGATAGATATTAGGATTTGATCTATTATGATAACAAAAGTTTTTAACCTAAATATCTTAGTTATTATTGTTTTAATATCCAGCCAAAGTTTTGGACAAAAAGCTGTTGATAAATTTAGAGACTGGACAGCTTTTTATGATGGGTCTGAGAAAAATAGAAGTTGTTATATTGCTAGTCTGCCACAAAAGACGTCAGGGAAATATAAAAGTCGGGGGACAACGGGGATAACTGTAACTCACCGTATGCGAAAAAATACAAAAAATGTTATCGAAATTAGGGCTGGTTATACATATAAAAAAGACTCCGAGGTTGAAATAAAAATTGATGGCAAACCGTTTATGCTTTTTACAAATAGTGACTCTGCCTGGGCATACGACAAGGAGGATAGTGCTATAGTTAGGTCAATGGTTAGTGGAAAAACCATGATAGTAACCGGGTTTTCTAGCAGAGGAACAAAAACAGTGGATACATACTCTTTGCTTGGTTTTACCCAAGCCCATAGAACTATTGGTAAGTTATGTGGATTAAAATAAATGCCAGTTAATAAACCTAAAATTAATTTGATAGGCTTCTCTCGGCAAGAATTAAAATCTGAAATAATTAAATTAGGCGAAAAAGATTTTAGGACAAAGCAGTTGTGGCATTGGATATATCATAAGGGCGAGACTGATTTCAATAAAATGTCATCACTAGGTAAATCTTTAAGAGAAAAATTAAATATGTCTTATGTAGTACTTAGGCCAAAAGTTGTTACAGAAAAATTATCAAAAGATACAACACATAAATGGCTTTTTAGAACTGAGGATAATAATGAAATAGAGACAGTTTTTATTCCTGAGGATGATCGTGGTGCTCTTTGTATATCTTCACAGGTAGGTTGCACTTTAACATGTTCATTTTGTCATACAGGTACTCAGAAATTAGTTCGCAACTTATCGGCGGCGGAAATAGTTGGCCAAATGATGGTAGCCCGAGATGTTTATGGAGAATGGCCATCAAATGGGCACGACAGAAAACTTACAAATATAGTTATGATGGGAATGGGCGAGCCTCTTTATAATTTTGAGCAAGTTGCAAAAGCACTAAAGATTATTATGGACGAGGAGGGGATATCAATATCACGTCGTCGAATAACCTTATCTACATCGGGTGTGGTTCCATTAATCGAAAGATGTGGAAAAGAGTTAGGCGTTGGTTTGGCCGTATCGCTTCATGCCGTTCGTGATGAATTAAGGAATATTCTAGTGCCTATAAATAAAAAATATCCAATTAGAGATTTATTAAAAGCTTGCAAAAAATATCCCGGGTCAAGTAATGCTAGGAGAATTACATTTGAATACGTTATGTTGAATGGAATAAATGATTCTGCCTCTGATGCAAAGGAATTAGCGCGTCTTTTACATGGTATTCCCGCAAAAATAAATTTAATACCTTTTAACAAGTGGCCGGGAGTAGAATATGAGTGTTCGTCTCATCATACAATTAAGCAATTCTCTGAGATTTTGAATGAACGCGGCCTTAGCGCTCCAATTAGACTACCCCGAGGTCGCGATATAATGGCTGCTTGTGGCCAGCTAAAGTCAGAAAGTCAAGCTATTAGAAAATATTCTGATAGGGATAAACTTAATGTCTCCGTTATCAATTAATGATGCATTATTCAGCTTGCTCGGGGTCAACTAAGTCAGAATCATCGGATTTGTTATCTGATGGATAGTTGAATGATCCCATTCTTAAGATTAGTGCACTAGCTGCCAATATCAGTATGCCTCCAGTCACAATAATAATTTTTATGTCTGGGACGTGGTCGACATTAATCATACCAATTAACAGGCGCGTTAGGGCAGTAATAGCAACATAAACTAAGAATCTTACCGGCATATGGTTGGTTTTAAAATATATACCAACCATTGCGCCTAATTCTAGATAAATGAATAAAAGTAATATATCTTCGATACTGGCTTTTCCTTTGGCCACCATAGAAAAAAAGTCACTGGATGCAGACCATACTATCGTTGCACCAATTGCAAATAATGCGAGTAAATGAAAGCCGCGAACAAATAAATCACCAAAGCTTTCGACGAACTGCTCACTTTTATTTGTGAATTTATCAAACCCTTTGTATATCATGCTTGTTACCCCAAACTTTTATGTTTCTAAGATACCATATCATAGATTATGGCCAATTATTCGTATTGAGGTTATAGTGTAAATCATAATAGTATAAATTGCTCGATATTTTTCACTAACGTTCATACCAAATACAAAATGATGGTGTTGGTATTCGCAAACTGACGCTGATAATTATCAGCATTACTGGAAAACACGTCTCGATAAAAGGAAATAAGAAGATGGCTATAAACAAAAACATTGCGAATATAAAAAAGGTGGTTCTAGCCTATTCTGGGGGATTAGATACTTCGGTTATATTAAAGTGGCTGCAAGATGAATATAACTGTGAGGTCGTGACTTTTACTGCAGACCTTGGTCAGGGTGAGGAGATTGAGCCTGCACGCGAGAAAGCCAAGTCACTTGGTATTAAAGAGATATTTATTGAAGATTTACGTGAGGAATTTGTTAGAGATTATGTATTTCCGATGTTCCGATCAAATGCTGTATACGAGGGAACTTATCTTTTAGGTACTTCAATAGCACGACCATTGATTGCTAAAAGGCAAATCGAAATTGCAAAAGAAGTGGGTGCCGATGCGGTATCTCACGGAGCGACTGGTAAGGGCAATGACCAAGTAAGATTTGAGTTAGGTTATTATGCTCTTAATTCAGATATTAAAGTTATAGCCCCCTGGAGAGAGTGGGATTTGGACTCTCGAACAAAGTTAATTGATTATGCTCAGAAACATCAGATTCGAGTGCCAAAAGACAAGGAGGGGGAGGCACCGTATTCTACCGATGCTAACCTTCTTCATATTTCATATGAGGGTAAGGTACTTGAAGACCCATGGGTAGAGCCAAACGAATCCATGTTTACGCGATCAGTATCCCCAGAAAAAGCTCCAAATAAACCGATCACAATGGAGATAGATTTTAAAAATGGAGATCCTATTGCAATAAATGGTGTAAATTTAAGCCCAGCTAATTTTTTAACTCAATTGAATGAGATTGCTGGAGCTAATGGCATAGGGCGAATAGATATTGTTGAAAATAGATTTATTGGAATGAAATCTCGAGGTGTTTATGAAACACCAGGTGGAACAGTGTTGTTGAGTGCCCGAAGAGCAATTGAAAGTCTGGTTTTGGATAAAGGGGCATTACACTTAAAGGATGAAATAATGCCGCGCTATGCTGAGTTAATTTATAATGGCTTATGGTTTTCGCCAGAGAGGAAAATGCTCCAAAAAGCTATAGATAAGAGTCAAGAAAATGTAACAGGAACTGTTCGCCTCAAACTATATAAGGGTAATATTATAATACTAGGTCGAAAGTCACCATTTAGTTTATACGATGAGGATATAGCAACTTTTGAGGCTGATACGGTCTACGATCAAAGAGATGCGGAAGGATTTATAAAACTGAACGCCTTGAGACTTCTGCTAGCAAGGAAAGTTAGTAAATAATTACTAATTAAATATATTATGATTCTTAATCCACTTATAGTTATTCCCTCACAATTAAATGAGACTGGAGAACCAAAGAAGCAATTAGCAGACGTTAATGGTCATGCGATGGTTGTTCACTCATATAAACGAGTAAAGCAGTCTGGGATCGGTAGTGTTATTGTTGATTGTGTGAATGATGAAGTTGCTGAAGTTTTGGGTGAGGCCGGAGCATATACGGTAAAAACTAACCCAGAAGACTTACCAAGGAATCATAATTATAAAACAGAGTCGGGCGCGGAACGTATTCAGGCTACAGTTAATAGATTTGATAGATTTTATACGCATGATTTAATTATTAATATCCACGAAGATATGCCGACGTTAGAGCCAAAGTATATAAGAGCTCTTATGTATGCGTTAGCAGATAGAGAAGTGGGGATGGCAACAATGGCCTGCCCATTGACTGAAAAGGAATTAATGAACCCCCAACTCGTGAAAATATCGGCTAACTGGAATGAAACACGTAAGGTTTACGTTTTAAAAAATTCTAAAGTAGGAACAGTTAAAAACTTTTATAGAGTTCCTAGTTTATCATTAGACCAGACACTATATCGCCATATACCTATTTATGCGTATAAGAGATCGACCCTCGATAAATTTGTGAATTCTCCACCTACTGACCGTGAACTAGAGGAAAATATTGAAGGCCTTAGAGTTCTTGATCTGGGGATCCGCATGGATGTTTGTTTGGTGGATCGGGCGCCATTTCAAGTCATTTCAGAGGTAGATCTCAAACAAATAAGAAATTAGTTGTCATTAAGTGATATTTTATTTTGATAATTCAGGTCTAGCCGTTGCTTTAAGGTCTTGAATGTCTGTTTCTTCACCAAGTTCAATTTCTATAATACGTTCACCCCTTTTTGATACTTTTTCTGTAGATGTACTGATTTGACGCAAGTCATCATCTGCTTGTCGCATATGGGTTTGTAATTTAGCTACTCTGCTATCAAGGCGTTTTACATCTTCAAGAATTATGTGTACCTCATTTTGAATAACGCTTGCCTGTTCGCGCATGTGAACATCTTTTAAAACGGCGCGAACCGTATTTAAAGTGGCCATTAAGGTTGTCGGAGCTACAATCCATACCTTCGACCGGTATGATTTATCAACAATATTAGGAAGATTTGAATGGAGCTCTGCATATATAGCTTCGGAAGGTAAAAACATTAGAGCAGATTCTGCTGTCTCACCTGGTATTATATATTTCTCATTTATATCCTGTATATGTTTGAGGATAGAATTACCAAGATTACGTAGAGCAATTTTTTGGTCAGCTTCAGTTTTGGCATCCCGCAGTGAGTGGTATGCCTCTAGTGGAAATTTTGCATCAATTACGATTGGGCCCGGGGGATTAGGTAAATTAAGAACACAATCAGCACGCTTGCTATTCGACATTGTCACCTGAAAGGCATACGCTGAAGGTGGCAGTATTGAGGTGACGAGATCATTAAGTTGTATTTCACCAAATGCTCCCCTCGCTTGTTTATTTGATAAGATGTCTTGTAATCCAACCATTTGCTCTGAAAGACCAGTAATATTTTTTTGGGCAACATCAATTACTGCTAATCTTTCATTTAATTGTTTTAATGTTACACCAGTTCTTTCGGTCTGTTGATCTAGACCCTCACTAATACGCTTTGAGATACTTTCGAGGCGTTCATTTAAATTGGTTTGGCCTTGTTCCATTCGACCTTTAATTTCTGCCTGTGCAGAGATTTGGGATTTAATTTGTTCCTGCAACTGAGTTTGATAATTTTCCGAAAATTTGGTTATTAATTGGTCCAAATTAGTTCGGTTTTGATATACTTTGAACAATAAGAATATTATTACAAAAAGTGTAATCAGAACTAACAAGAATAAGAGGTTATATATTTCCATAGAAGTATTTCTGCCATTAATTAAGTAAAGATAGATTTCTCTACTCATCATATCTTGACCTATCTTTCAGCTTGTTTTATCCCATTACGTAACTCTAGGAAACTGATAAATGGCAATTTTACCAATAATAGTAGCTCCAGATCCCCGCCTTAAAGTTAAATGTGAGAAATTAACTCATGTGGAAGAAGAGCATGTAAAACTTTTGGATGATATGCTAGATACTATGTATGATGCTCCCGGAATTGGTCTTGCAGCTCCTCAGGTTGGAGTGACAAAACGTTTAATAGTAATAGATGTTACTGAAAGCGGTGGGTCCCGCCATACTTATAAAATGATAAATCCTAAAATTACTTGGTTCTCAAACGAAGTTTCGAATTATGAGGAAGGCTGTTTATCCTTACCTGAACAATATGCAAATGTGATTAGGCCAGAACAAATATGCGTCGAATTTTTAGATAATAAGGGAAAATCACAAACCATTGATGCAAAAGGTGTATTAGCCACTTGTATACAGCATGAGATTGATCATTTAGATGGGACCCTGTTCGTTGATCATATTACAAAATTACGCAGAGATTTAATTATTCGTAAATTAAAAAAGTATAAGTCTGTGATAAAACCGTAATGAAGCAAGCACATTCTAATCAATTAAGAATTGCATTTATGGGTACGCCTGATTTCTCTGTACCCATCTTAGATGTATTGTTTAATGCTGGTCATAAAATTGTTTGTGTTTATACCCAGCCACCTCGTTCAGCTGGACGGGGTCAGGGATTGAAAAAATCTGCTGTTCAAAGGCGAGCGGAAGAATTAAATTTAAAAGTGTTAACTCCAAAAAATTTTACGCAACATTCAGAACAGAAAGTTTTTCAAAACCTTTCACTCGATTGTGCTATCGTGGCAGCGTATGGTTTAATTTTACCAGAAGCTATTTTGGAGGCGCCAAGACTGGGTTGTATCAATGTACATGCTTCATTGTTACCGAGGTGGCGAGGTGCAGCTCCTATCCAAAGAGCAATTTTAGCGGGCGACTCAATAAGCGGTGTAACAATAATGAAAATGGATAAGGGTCTGGATACTGGTCCAGTTTTGAATAAGGAGACAATACCAATACATCCAAATACAACTGGAGAGAGTCTCCATTCTGAATTATCAACTATAGGCTCAAGATTAATTGCAGAGACTTTAGTAAAACTAACAAATAATGAAATTGTTTCTGTTGACCAAGCTGAAATTGGGGTAACTTATGCTAATAAATTAGAGCGGAAAGAGGGGATTATAAATTGGCATAATCCTGCCATAGAGATAGAGCGTCTAATAAGAGCTTTTACACCTTGGCCGGGAAGCTGGTTTAAGTTTGGAAGTGAGCGTATTAAAATTTATTCAGCAGAAATTAGTTTGAATACTGGGAAGCCAGGAACAATCTTAGATAATAATTTAACTGTTGCGTGTGGTTCTCAAAGTTTGAGGCTTAAAAGAATTCAAAGATCAGGAAAAGGTATTATGGATACATCTGATTTTTTAAAAGGATTTAAATTACCAATGGGTACTAATCTAATAAATGGCAAGATATAAGATTGTTATAGAATATGATGGCCTGCCATTTGTTGGTTGGCAGCGGCAACAGAACGGCGTAGGTGTTCAAGAATCAATTGAAACAGCAATAAAAGAATTTTGTGGGGAGATTGTTTTAGTTCAAGGTTCGGGCCGAACGGACGCAGGGGTTCATGCTATTGCCCAAGTTGCCCATTTTGATATAGAAAAACAGACCGATTCTAATACAGTTCGAGATGCCCTCAATAACCACCTTAAACATATACCGATATCGATTTTAGATGCTGCTTCTATGGGCAATGATTTTCACGCAAGATTTTCAGCCAAACAACGTGCTTATAAATACATAATAGCAAATCGTAGGCCCCCTATTTGTTTGGATCGTGGCAGAGCTTGGTGGGTTCCAGTTAATTTAGATATAGAAAATATGCAAGAAGCTGCAAAACTATTGGTTGGCAAACATGATTTTACAACTTTTAGGGCTGCAGACTGCCAGTCAAATACTGCGGTCAAAACATTGGACTCAATTGATATTAGTGCTTTAAAATGTTTGAATGGAAAAAATATAGAAATTAGAGTTCGTGCTCGATCTTTTCTCTATCATCAGGTAAGAAATCTTGTAGGTTCACTAAAATTAGTCGGTGAAGGTCGTTGGACTATTGCTGACTTTGAGGATGCATTCAAGGCAGCCGATCGAAAAAGGGGAGGGCCCACTGCGCCCTCAGAAGGACTTTACTTTGAGGAAGTAATCTATTAGCCAGGTAATAAATTTTTATATATTTTATTTTTTTAAATACTATTTTTAATTTTGATATTAAGACAGTAAATCATTCCAGTGGATAGAAATTGATTATACAACCATCAAGGTTTGTTTTTGTATTTGCATTACTGACAAGCATCGCATTGTATTTTTGGCCAACACCTAATGTGATGGACCAACGTATTTTTGAGGCCGCAGCGGTAATTATTATGGCGGTGGGCCTATGGTCGACCGCCGTAATACCCTCATTCTTTGGTTCCTTAATCTTTATGTTTGTTGCGGTAATTTTATCCATTGCCCCTCCAAAAGTTGTATTTTCTGGGTTTCATTCAGGAGCAACTTGGCTTGTATTTGGGGGATTAATATTTGGACTTGGGGTCCGAAAAACTGGTTTGGATACGAGACTAGTAAAATCGTTTTTACGATATTTCCCACGATTTTATACTGTCATAATTTATGGTGTTTTTTGGATTGGGACCGCCTTGGCTTTTATTGTTCCCTCTTCGTCAGGGAGAGTTGCTGTTTTGGTTCCAATCATGGCAGCACTGGCTAAGGAACTTGGATTTGGTGATCCCAAAAACGGAGGAGGTAAGGGAAGGACAGGACTTATATTGGCGGCTTCCATGGGCACAATGGTTCCGGCTTTCGGCATTTTGCCTTCAAATGTACCAAACATGGCTTTATTTGGGGCTGCTGATAGTGTTTTAGACATTCAATTAACTTTTGGCGAATATTTTTTATTAAATTTTCCAGTGATGGGTTTTTTCCCTTTATTGGTTTATCCAGCTATTATTGCGTTCTTATTTAACGACATTCCCAATTATCCAAAATTACGAGAGTCCAAAGAAGGCTGGAGCAGTGATGAGAAGCGTCTTTTGGTAATTTTGATGTTTGCGCTCTTACTTTGGATAACTGATACATTTCATAATATTTCTCCAGCATGGGTATCGTTAGGAGCAGCTATTGTTTGTATGCTTCCAAGAGTGGGTGTGCTAAAATCAAGTATTTTAGGCGGTGAAATTAATTACGGGCCCGTACTATTTGTGGTTGGTGTGATAGGGCTTGGAGCAATCGCAAACTATGCCGGACTTGGGGACCTTATTGGGCAGAATATCATTGATCTATTTGATTTTCAAAAAGGGCAAAATTTCTTAAATTACATTTATATATCATTAACCGGCATGATAATCGGATTATTCACAACAATGCCAGCTCAACCTGCCATTATCGTTTCAATGACGTCAGTATTATCTGAAGCTACTGGTTGGTCTCATTTCAGTGTTATTATGACATCATTGACTGCTTGGGGCGTTTTTCCTTTCTTTTATCAAACACCACCTGTTGTCGTTGCAGTCGCATTGGGTAACCTAAATATTATGGATGTAACCAAGATGCTAGTGACTTATATGTTTGCAGGAATATTAATCATGCTCCCTCTTCATTTTCTATGGGGGCAATATTTGGGAGTATTTGTTGTAAATAGTTAATTTTAAAGTGTCATAACATTTGCTTTGACTTTTTCACGAAGGTTCTCCGGCATTGGGGCGGAGCACCTTTTTTCCATATTAAAGTATACCTCTGACGTTTTTTGTGTTGCGCAGTGAACACCAGTATCAACGTTAAAGAGTCGTTGTTCATGTGACATGCTTTTATTTCCCATATGTCTCCAAACACCTCTGATTTCCATTAGCTGACCAACTGTGATTTCATGAATAAAATCTATAGAGATATTGGCCACGACAGCACCCATATTGTTTTGTTTTAAGTCTGTTTGTTTAATTCCAATATGGTGCCACATTTGGAAGCCCCCATCATCAAAAAAATGAGCATAGTATCTTACGTTGAGGTGTCCATAGTGATCACAATGTTTAGGGAGAACTACTCCTCTGTATGTTACAAACCAGTTTTCTAATAAGTTTTTATCCATTTAATTCCCTCATATATTAATTATCATTCCCTGAGATATTGAACTTAGAAAAATACTTAAAAACAAATCAATGATAACAATACTAGTTACAAATATATTTGTTGTTTCTAGAGCTACTTTAGTTATAAACCAAGTATAGACCAGAACAATCGATAGAAGGATTAAACCAATAATAGTTGCAGGAAAGCCAGTAAAAATACGAGCCTCAACCAGAATAGCAAAAGGCAAGTATATAAAATTTTGTAATACTGAGGCCCAGTTATAGGCTACTACATAACGAATAAATTTATCGCCCATAGATGTTAAATTTAAAATATGAAAAACAATTAAGGGGAAAGCTACCCAGCCAATAATATAGGTAATAATATAAATGGATCCAAACCGGATTGAGCTTATATTTTCACCAGTTGAGTCATATTTCACAATTAATAAAATACAAAATACAGGAGCAATTAGAATTAAAGCATAGAAAGATTTCCAGAAAGCTGTATAGGTCGTATTAAAATAACTTAAACCGGTTTTATCACCTTTTGCTAGTCTAAAAGCTCCGTAAAGAGATTGAGTAATATCTTTTAGGGAAATGGTTATTAAAGCCATTAATCATCTGTGCTTATTAAAGAATTTTTCTAAGACATTGGTATATATCTGGGTTAACGCTTCAAGATCTTTGATTGAAACACATTCATTCGCTTTATGCATTGTTCGACCAATTAAACCAAATTCAGCTACGGGACAGTAATCTTTGATAAAGCGGGCATCAGAAGTGCCACCAGTGGTACTAAGTTCGGGTTTTTTACCAGTAACAAGCTCGGCTGCCTCTGATATTATTTCACTAAGCGGACCCGGCGGCGTTATAAAACTCTCTCCCGAAACTGCTATATCTAAATTAAATTTATTGCCAAATTGTCCTAATGTATCATGCAAAAATTGTTTCAGCGATTCTGATGTATGAAGTTCATTATATCTTATATTAAAATTTGCCGTTGCTTTTGAGGGAATCACGTTAGTAGTTGAATTTCCAACATCTATTGAAGATATCTGTATTGTGGAAGCTTGAAAATGTTCTGAGCCATTATCTAATGGATCCGCCGTGATTGCATCTAGCATTTTGATTAGATGGTGGATTGGATTATCGGCCAAATGCGGGTATGCTGTGTGTCCTTGAACACCATGAACTGTCAATTGACCATTAAGGCTACCTCTTCGGCCTATTTTTATCATTTCACCTAATTTTTCAGGGTTTGTTGGCTCCCCTACTAAACAAGCAGTAAATGTTTCTCCACGTGACTTTGCCCACTCAAGTAATTTTTGTGTACCGTTGATTGCTGGCCCCTCCTCGTCTCCCGTGATTAGCAAAGAAATTGACCCGCCAAAATTAGTACCGTATTTTTCTATCAGACGTGAAGACGCCTCTACGAAGCAAGCTATCGCAGTTTTCATATCTGACGCTCCTCGACCGTATAAAAACCCTTCTTTTACTATCCCTTCAAAGGGTTTTACATGCCATTCACTCTCATCACCAACGGGAACAACATCTGTATGCCCAGCAAAAGCAAAATTTGGCAGTTCAGTGCCAAAACGTGCATATAGGTTTGAAACATCAGGGGTGTTATCGGAGCCAAATACTATATTCTCACAATTGAAACCAATGCTCTTCAGAGCATCCCCAAGAACTAATTGAGAGCCTCCGTCTTCAGGCGTTATACTTTCGCACTTAATAAGTTTCTTTGAGAGTTCGAGTGCATCAACTTTATGATTAACCATGTTTTTAATCTCTAAGTAATTCATTAACGGACGTCTTTGAGCGTGTTTGCTCGTCAACTATTTTTACTATCACTGCACAGTATAAATTTGGCCCAGGGGTGCCGTCGGGTAGAATTTTTCCGGGAAGTGCCCCAGGTACAACAACAGAATATGCCGGGACACGCCCCTGATGAATTTGTCCCGTTTCCCTATCAATTATTTTAGTGGAAGCTCCTATAAACACTCCCATAGATAACACTGCCCCTGTCTCTACAATAACACCTTCAGCTACTTCAGAACGTGCCCCTATAAAACAGTTGTCTTCAATAATTACTGGATCAGCTTGTAAAGGTTCTAATACTCCCCCAATTCCTACTCCCCCAGATATATGGCAGTTTTTGCCTATTTGTGCGCAAGAACCAATGGTAGCCCATGTATCAACCATAGTACCCTCATCTACAAAAGCACCAAGGTTAACGAACGAAGGCATTAAAATCGCCCCAGGAGCAACAAAAGCTGAGTGCCTGACCACACAATTTGGAACCGCTCTAAACCCGGCATTTATAAATTCTCTATCGGTCCAATCTGAGAATTTAGAGGGCACTTTATCCCACCAATTTCCATTACCTGCACTATTGTTAATTAGCTCCATCGCATTTAAGCGAAATGATAATAGTACAGCTTTTTTTAACCATTGGTTTACTGACCATTTTGACCTCTGACCTTCGATGGGTTCAGCAACCCGACCTTTTCCTGTATCCATGAGTTGAAGAGCACCCATCACTGCATCGCGAACTTCACCCCGTGTTTCCGTATTAATACTATCTCTATCTTCCCAAGCTGCTTCAATAATAGGTTGCAAGTCATCTTTTTTCACTACGCTTTACCTTCCAAACATTTTTAAAAAACTGGAGAGAAATGTGCTAGCAAAGGCCCAATATGTCAATGCGAACCTTTATGATTCAGTGACTTTGGAAAGCCACTCTGATAAACCATTAGTAATATAATCTGGTTTTATAAGTTCAATTTGATTTTTTGCCCATTCATGACCGGTATCGACCCAGACTGTTCTCATGCCCAAACTAGCTGCAGGAATTAAATTGCGCACCATGTCCTCAAACATAATTGCTTTAGTTGGATTTATATTAAATTTCTCTATGAATTGGTTGTAAACTATTGGATTTGGTTTTGGTATGTAATTTGCTGCTGTAATATCGAATATTTTTTCTATATTTGAATTAATCCCAAGTTTTGTAATAATTTTTTTTGCATACTTCTCAGTTGCGTTCGTGAACACAATTTTTCTACCAGACAGTTTATTCAATGCATTGATCAATTTCATATCAGGTTTTATAATCGAGAAGTTTATGTCATGAACATAATCGAGGTATGGTTCGGGCTCCATGTCATAGCAGTTCATCATGCCACGAAGGGTTGTTCCATGTTCTCTAAAAAACCCTTTTTGAATTTTATAAGCTTCTGAGCGTGAAACACCTAGAAAATCAGCGACGTAGGCAGACATTCTTTTATCTATCTGAGAAAACAAGTTAAGTGATGAATGATAAAGAGTATTATCTAAATCAAAAATCCAGGTTTCAATATTACTAAGGTTCATTAAAGTTTTCATTGGGTGCCGTTCTGAATAATAATTATTAATTAAGTTTTATAATACCGGTTCTTAATTTGCTTCTATCAGGGTTCCAGCGCCGTGTTCAGTAAATAGTTCTAGCAGTAATGCATGTGGAACTCGTCCATCGATAATGACAGCTGCATCAACTCCACTGTTAACGGCCTTCAGACATGTCTCTATTTTGGGTATCATCCCTCCATCTATAACGCCTTCTTCAATTAATTTTTGGGCTCTTTTGGCGTCCATTTTTTTTATTAATTTGCCATTTTCATCTAAAACCCCCTCAATATCTGTTAACAGTAGAAGCCTGCTCGCTGTCATTGCCGAGGCGATTGCTCCTGCCGCGGTGTCAGCGTTTATATTGTAAGTTTCTCCTTTATCTCCAACACCAATTGGTGCAATTACCGGAATGATATCGGTTTCTTTGAATACTTCTAAAATATGTGTCGAAATTTCTTTTGGTTCGCCAACAAAACCTAAGTCTAATATTTTTTCTATGTTAGAATCAGGGTCCTGTCGGGTCCTTCTTGCTTTATTAGCCCTAATTAAGTTACCGTCTTTTCCACATAGACCAACAGCAGAGCCCCCCGCGTTGTTTATCGCTGCTGAGATCTGTTTATTAATGTTTCCAGCGAGCACCATTTCAACAACTTCAACGGTGGCAGCGTCAGTGACACGAAGGCCATCGATAAACGATGATTGGATTTTTAATCTATCCAGCATGCTTGCAATCTGCGGCCCTCCGCCATGAACGACAATCGGATTAATACCAACATGTCCAAGCAGCACTATGTCATTGGCAAATATGTTTGCTAACGATGGATTTCCCATTGCGTGACCACCATATTTGATTACAAACGTTTCTCCAGAATGACGACGCATGTATGGTAAAGCTTCACCCAAGATTGCAGCCTGTGCTAGTGGGCTCTCTTTTAACTCTTTTTTATTTTCATCCATAATTTAAGTTCCGTATTAATATTCCATTTTGAAATATTATATGATCGTATTTACTTCTATAAACTTATTGCTTATCTAATTGTTAGTTCAGATAAAGTAGCCCGCAACTCTTCCATACCCTGTAATTTGAATGAGCTTGTTACCATAATACTTGGATGGGCGGCAACGTGTTTTGATAAAAGCTGATAAGTATTTTCCAACTTATTTTTTAGTTCTTCTTTTTTAACTTTATCACATTTGGTAAAAATGACCTGATACACAATGGCCGCCGAGTCCATTAAAGACATTGCTTCTAAATCTGTGCTTTTTATTCCATGACGTGAATCAATTAACAAGCAAACACGCCGAAGCTGGGTACGACCTTTTATATAGGAATTTACCAGTAGTGTCCATTTATCTACCGCCGACCGCTGTGCTCTAGCATATCCATACCCTGGTAGGTCGGTTAATATGAGTTTTTCTCCTAAATTAAAGAAATTAATCTGCTGAGTACGACCGGGGGTATTTGATGTTCTGGCTATATTCTTGTGGCCTGTCAGCCCATTAAGAAGGCTCGATTTACCAACATTCGATCTACCCGCAAAAGCAATCTCTGGCAGGTTTGTCTCCGGCAATTGCTCATAAGAGGCTACGCTAATCATAAAATCACATTTTTGGGTGAAAAGAACCCTGCCGGCCTCAAGATTATAATCTTTAACCAATTCAGTTTTGGCCTTATTCATAATTAGCTCTTTTTGGGGTTACCTATCTGAGCCCCAGCCTGTCGCATGATTACATATTGTTGAAGTACTGAAAGTAAATTGTTCCAGGCCCAGTAAATTACTAAACCAGATGGAAATCTAGCTAACATAAATGTGAACATGATTGGAAGAAACATAAAGATTTTTGCTTGCATAGGATCAGGTGGAGGGGGATTTAACTTTTGTTGAGCATACATAGTTACTCCCATAATAATGGGCCAGATACCGATAGCTATAATTTCTGGCGGTGACCAGTCTATTAATCCAAATAAATTTAAAGGTGTTAGTGGGTCAGCAGCCGACAAGTCTTGTATCCAACCATAAAAGGGTGCATGACGTAATTCAATCGTTACGAAAACCACTTTATATAAAGCGAAAAAGACTGGAATCTGAGGTAGAATAGGGAGGCACCCAGCAGCTGGATTAGCTTTTTCTCGTTTATAGAGCTGCATTACTTCTTGGTTCATTCGTGCTTTATCATCTTTAAAACGGTCTCTGATTTTCATCATTTCTGGCTGAAGTATTTTCATTTTACTCATCGCTCGATATGATTTATTGGCCAAAGGAAAAAATGCTAGTTTTATCAATACGGTCAGTAGAAGAATTGATAAACCCATATTCCCCAAATATTCAGTAAAATACACTAAAGCGAAGAAAATCGGTTTTGTTAAAAATTCGAACCAACCCCAATCGATTGCTAAATCAAATCTAGTAATATTTAACTCGTCTCGGTAATCAACTATTAATTGTGCTTCCTTTGCCCCTGCAAAGAATTTACTACTAGTTTGAGAAGATGTTCCCGCTGCGACTATTTGCGCTTCTCCTCTAAAATCTACTTGATATATATCTGTCCTCTTTTGAAACTGGTCCGATTTAAACCTCGTATCAACTGTCGAAATTTGATCGGGTATTAGCGCTGTTAACCAGTATTTATCTGTAATCCCAACCCATCCACCTTTAGATTTCTTTTCAATTTTTTTTGTTTCTCGGATATCATCATAATCTATTTCAGTCAGCACCCCATCAAAAATTCCCAACATGCCTTCATGTAAAATATAAAAATCTGTGATTTCTGGGGTACCAGTTCGTTGTATTCTACCAAATGGAAAAACAGTGACGGTTTTTGATCCAGCATTTTCAACTCTTTGTTTTACAGTAAACATAAAATTCGGATCGAGCGAAATTTCTTGAATAAATTTTATTCTATCGGAATTCTGCCACCATAGTATTACTGCGTTTTCAGGACTTAAAACATCATTTGATGCTATCCACTTTGTTTTTGTGTTAGGTACTTCAGTGTTAGCGGATACCCAGCCAAAGTCGGCAAAATAAGGATTAGAACTTCCAAAGGGAAGTAGTAAAGTAATATTTTTGCTATCTTTTTCTATAGTTTCTTTATAATTATTTAGAACAAGATCATCTATCTTTGCTCCAACTAATGAAATTGAGCCTCTTATTCGATCTGATCTAATATTTATTCTTGGTGACTTCGCTTTAATGTTTTCGAGAATTTCTGTCGGTTTTAGTTCAGATATTACGCCTGGTACGGGTATTGATGATTGTGTTGACTTGGTTGGTAACCCCGGAATGGTCTCTGGTGTTTCTGGAACATTAGGCATAGATGATACTGGGGCTGTTTTTTTATTTAATGTATTTTGTTGTGATTGATCTGGCCGTTGACTTGAACTGTACCACTGAAAACCAACCATAATAATGGCCGAGAGTATGATAGCTAGAAGTAGGTTTTTTTGTTCCATAACAATACTAATTCCACTTTAATCTTAAAAAAGGCAAAACACATCATCCCTTTTTACTTATCAAAATTTTTTTGATGAGTAGAAAATTTCCGCGATGTATATCTGTCCAAGTAAGGCTGTGCAACCGCCATTATTTTATTTTCTATACAATTTGGTGGTTGATTTCAATGGAACAGGATCGTAACCGCTCGTTCCCCACGGATGACAGCGTAAAACTCGCTTAAAAGTTAAGTATAACCCAACCATGGGGCCGTGCGATTTGATTGATTCGGAACCATATTGCGAACAAGTTGGAAGATGCCTGCAGGTTAAGGGTAATATTGGCGAAATAAAAAATCTATAAACCCATATTAAACCTAACAATATTGACCGTACACGATTGCCTATAAATTTCATTTTCCGCCTATTGGTGACTGAGTTTTATTAGAGCTTTCTTAAGATCAGTTAAAATTTCTGTGAATGTTTTTTCAATAGTTTTTTTTCGCCCAATTATAACTATGTCATGGTTTGGCATTGAGTATTTGGGCATTAAACTCCTCGCTGCTGCGCGCAGCCTTCTTTTAATAAGGTTTCTAATAACAGAGTTACCTACCTTTTTGCTCACAGTAAACCCAACCCTGGATGTTAGACTGCCAATCATTTTAATTTCACCATTGGTATGTTCTCGGGCCTGTACAATCACACTAGGAGCAATATATTTAAAGTCAGCTTTAGACGCTTTCAAAAAGTCTGCTCGTTTCTTTATTTTACTTATTAATTTTTTTTTATTTTTTTGGGCCAAACTTGAACCCCCTCAGGAAACCCACATACGCGATTAAGCTGATAGGTTTTTACGTCCTTTTAATCTGCGTCTTGCTAGGAGACGTCTGCCGTTAGCGGATGCCATCCTCGAACGGAAACCATGCCGGCGTTTCCGGACGAGATTACTAGGCTGAAAAGTTCTTTTCACTAAATCTCTCCATATATTTGGTATTATAATAAAGTCTACTGCAATACTTTTTAAACCATTTGTACACTAGGTGATCGTAAGCTGGGTGTATACTTTTTTATATAGCTTTAGTCAACGATGGCGGCAAAAAAAGAAATAATTTTTACAACCAATAAAATTTTATCTACAAAACTAGCAACTTTTAGTCTCCAACGGCAATCCCCTCTCTTCTATGATCGGCTCCGCCAGATAAAGTCCCATCTTTCCTAATTAAAATACCATGGAGACCACTAGTCAATTTACGGATTTTTACGGAATGGCCCATTTCTCTGAGTTCATCTGTTAGTAATTCTAATTTGGTTTCTTTCTCGAGATCAGTTATCGCATTTCGATTAACAAAGTGGGGAAGATTAATAGCTGCCTGTATACCCATTTTCCAGTCCAAGGTTGCGATTAGTGTCTTTGCTACATAACCAATTATTCTCGAACCACCTGGAGAACCTAATGCCATAAAAAATTTTCCACTTCCGTCAACAACTATAATAGGGCTCATTGAAGAACGAGGGCGTTTGTTTGGCTGAACTCTGTTTGCAACAGGTTCACCATTTATAGCTGGTAAAAACGAAAAATCAGTTAATTGATTATTTAAAAGAAAACCTCTTACAAGAACCCTTGATCCAAAAGCATTCTCTACGCTTGATGTCATTGAAATAGCATTTCCCTCTCCATCAACAATACTAAAATGGGTGGTCGATTTACCCTCGTTAGACTGGTGTTCTGGCAATCGTTCTGAATTTTTATATTCAATTCGTCCAGCTCTAGCCTTACCCATTGATTTTGATTTTGTTATCAATTGTGATCTTTTAAGTAAATATCCTGGATCTAGAAGAGTGTTTACTGGAATATCTATAAAATCTTGATCTGCTAAATATTTATTTCTATCTGCGAATGCAAGCTTACTTGCTTCAGTTATAAGGTGAACGCTCTCGATGGAAGTTGGCTTAAAGGATTCAATTTTTTTATTTTGTAAAATACCGAGTATTTGTAGTGTTGTGATTCCACCAGAGGTTGGCGGCGGCATTCCACAAACTAGCCAGATTTTATAAAATAAACATACGGGATTTCTCTTTTTAGCCTTGTAGTTTGCTAAATCTGAAAGCACCATTCTGCCTGGGTTAATCGATGTTTCTTGTATTGCTTTAACAATATCAATCGCTATTTCTCCGGTGTAAAAAACTTCAGCACCTTTTTTGGCGAGTAGTCGAAAAGTTTTTGCAAGAATTTGGTTTGTTAAAACTGTTCCTATTGGTTTTGTATATCCTTTCACGTTGTAAAATAAATTTTTTGTTGGACCAAATTTCTTCAAATGTCGATCGATCCGAAGTAATGCGAACAAGCGCGGGGATATTTTAAATCCCTCTTCTGCTAACTTAATAGCAGGTTCAAATAGTTTATTCCATGGCAGCTTCCCATGATCTTTATGCGCAAGTTCCAGCATTCTGAGAACCCCGGGTATACCAACAGATAACCCACCAGGAACTACTTCGTGAAATTTGGCTCTGGAGCCTTCTGCCGTTAGGAACATATCTGGTGTGGCTGCAGCTGGTGCAGTTTCCCTTCCATCATATGCTTCAATCTTTCGTGAGCGAGCATGGTAATGCATTAGAAATGCTCCCCCGCCAATACCAGATGATTGAGGTTCAACGACGTTTAACGCTAACTGTGTGGCGATTGCAGCATCTACAGCACTGCCACCAGCTCGCAATATTGTTAGTCCTGCCTTAGCAGCTAGTGGATTTGCTGCTGCTACCATATATTTTTTTGATAAAACAGATTGAGTGTTATGAGATTTATACTCGGGTTTGATTGCTTTTTTAAATGGTTTTTTGATGTGCTGAGGATCAGTCCTGGTTATACTATTATTATTTTTTACACTAGTCTGGGGTAGTTTATGATTGTTAATAATTTTTGGTTTAACTTCTGGTAATTTTTGGGTGAGAGTTGTAGCTGGGTTATTTTGATTCGAGTGTTGTTTAACTATCTGGTCGCTTTGGCAAGCATTGACCATTGCGATTAAAAAAGTTATGCAAGTTGCTCGAAATATAATCGATATTTTGTTATGTTCCATAATCATACCAATACCTAAAGCCCATTTTAAATTTAAAATAAATTATAATTTGACCCTTATAATGCACTATTTATTCATAGTATCTCAAGAATTAACCTCTTAGAATTAGAAATAGTTACGTTTAAACTTGTGATTGTATGCATGACTGCCGATCTACCCTCTGATATACTAGTCGTAATCTTTAGATTCATATGGGAATAATTTTATGAGCACAAATATAAATAACAACTCGCGAATTAAAAGGGTAACCGTGCCAGATATTGCGGGTCGAAAGAATGGCCAACCAATTGTAAGTTTGACAGCTTATACTGCACCAATGACTAAAATACTTGATCCGCATTGTGATTTTCTACTGGTGGGCGACTCATTAGGGATGGTTCTGTACGGAATGGATTCAACTCTGACTGTTACACTTGATATGATGATAAATCACGGTGCTGCGGTTGTTCGTGCATCTAATCACGCATGTATCGTTGTTGACATGCCTTTTGGAAGTTATCAGGAAAGCCAGTTTATAGCTTACCGGAACTGTGCAAGAGTTATGATTGAGACTGGCTGTGCCGCTGTTAAAATTGAAGGTGGTGTTGAAATGGCAGATACAGTCAGATTTTTGACTGAGAGGGGTATACCAGTGATGGGACACATTGGCCTGAAACCGCAGTCAGTTAATATTAATGGTGGTTTTCGTCCGCATGGTTTTGACTCCTCTGAGGCTTTAAAGATTAAGGAAGATGCTAAAAGTATTTCTCGTGCAGGTGCATTTGCAATTGTTGTGGAGGGTGTTAAACCGGGTTTAGCTGAAGAAATTACTCGGGAAATTCCAACAGTGACGATTGGTATTGGTGCTTCAGCAGAATGCGACGGTCAAGTATTAGTAACTGAAGATGCTATTGGCATGTTCTCTGATTTTACGCCAAAATTTGTTAAAAGGTTTGCGGAAGTTGGTGTAGAAATTAATTTAGCAGTTAAAAAGTATGCTGATGAGGTTAAAACAAGGACTTTTCCATCAAGCGAACATTACTATGTTAAAAAATGATACATCAAACGCAATTACAACAGTCAGAACTGTAAGCGATCTTAGAAATATTCTGAAGATTTGGCGCAATAATAAATTAACTGTTGGTTTGGTCCCAACAATGGGAGCCCTTCACGATGGACATTTTTCATTAATAAAAAGATCATTGTCATTATCAGATAGGACGATAGTCACACTATTTGTTAATCCCAAACAGTTTGGGTCCAACGAGGATTTTGATAAGTACCCGATTGATGAACTCTCTGATATAAAAGCTCTGGAAAATTTATCTGTGGATGTTATTTTTGCACCCTCTACTGAAGAAATGTACCCAACGGGTAATATAACGAATATTTCAATACCAGATATTGGTGATTTGTTAGAAGGAGCATTTCGCCCAGGTTTTTTTGATGCCGTAGCTACGGTAGTTTGCAAGCTGTTTATGATTTCGTCCCCTGATTTTGCTTTCTTTGGCGAGAAGGATTATCAGCAATTACTAATAATTAAGAAAATGGTTCAGGACTTAAATATTCCAACAGAGATAGTTGGGTGTCCAATTATAAGATCAAAAGATGGGTTAGCACTTTCGTCTAGAAACGTATACCTGAGTGAGAAGGATAGATTAGTAGCGCCGCTGCTGTATAAAATTCTAAATGAAATATTAGATGACGCTAAAAATGGAGAGGAATTAAAAAAAACGCTAAATAATGCTAAAATGAATTTGCTTAATTCAGGTTTTACACAAATCGATTATTTGAAAATCTGCGATAAAAAGTATCTTACGGAACTAAATAATTTCTCGTTTGATGCTAGAATATTAGGTGCTGCTTGGATTGGAAATACTCGTTTAATTGATAATATTAGGGTCAATTAAAATTTTTTTATTTTTTTGAATGGTGGCAATAAGACCAGAACTAGCGCCCCACAAACTAGGCTTAAACTTGCAACTTCTTTTAAACCAATTTTTTCACCTAATATCAAATGTCCACTAAGAACCCCGATTACGGGAACTAGCATTATAGATACTGCAGAAACAGAAACAGGAACTTCACTCACAATTTTAAACCACGCAAACCAGCAAAAAATAATTGGATAAGATAGTATTAAAAGTGTTGCTAAAACTGCATCTAATGAAATTGTATTGATGATATTGGGCCATAGGTGAGATTCTAAAAATATAGCTGCTACAGTAATGGGAAGTCCGCCTATAAGGAGTTGCCAACCAGCCAAAGCTATCGTTGGCATATTCCATGCTACACTTTTATGGATTGCTGTTCCTGCACCCCAACTTATAGCTGCAATCAACATCATTATTGAACCTAAAGGTGATATATTGAATATTCCAATGTCCCCCAACGCCAACGCTAAAAGTCCTAAAATTCCGAGTATAAGGCCAATTATGCACTGTAAATGGGGCTTGTCGTTATTTAGAATGATGCTAAAAATTACTGCCCATAATGGCATTGTATAGGCAATTATTGATGCTTGTCCGGACTCTAAAAGACTGATTCCCCAAGCACTAAAAACATGCCATAAAAGAATATTAAAAAAGGATACTGGAATTAAAAACTTCAGGTGGTTCTTTGGAACACGCATGTCTTTTCCAAGCATTATTCCTATTGAGAACATAAAAATTGCTGCTGATGGGGCTATTAAACCTCTGTACGTTAATACCGGTATTTCCGACAATCCAATTTTCAAAAAAGGCCATGAGGTGCCCCATCCAATTATTACACTTATTAGAAGAAAATATCCACCAAGCGACAGACGTTGTTGGCTCATTCTTTAAAAAAAAGGCTGTTTAATAAATAACTTAGAAGATTAAAGATAATTTATATTCTCTTAATTTAAGTACAGGTGTACTTCATTTGTTTGCGCTGAACGACTAGTTCTAGCAGTTATTGATATTCTTTGAGGGGGTAGACCCATCCGTTGTAACGAGCGCATAACATTCTCAGCATTTCGACGAGCTTTGTTAGAATTTAGTGCAACACGAGCAGCGCCGCCCGACGAAGGCGCCACAGCTACTAACTCAAAAGTTGCATTAGGGCGCTGTTCTAGCGCTTTGCTAACAGCTTTATATAGAGGTTGAGCAAACTCTACATTGGCTCTATCAAACCGAACAATGACTAGTGGTTTGCTACTTGAAAAATTTCTTGATGTCTGGCGATCTAGATTGCCACTTGTCGCGGCAGTAAGTGCCCTGTTTGATAAACTTGCACCCATCAACTCACCACTCTTTACAGCGGCGGATAAGGTATTAAGATTACTTCGTTCAGTAGATACATAATCTGTTTGGCGCTGAATATCTTCAGTCAGTTCTTTCAGCAGTCGATCTATCAAAACTACGGTTCTGTTTACTTCGTCTTCTAAAATTGCTAATTGCTGGTGATCCTGGTCAACTGCGCCTGAGAGCCTAAAAGCTGCCCTAGTGTTTTCTGCTAAAAATGCTGCTAAAGTTGAGTCATCTGTTACGCTTGAAGTAAGCAGATTCATATTAGCAATATCATCTCCTATTCTTTTTAAGTCAGATAACGCTTGATTAAATTGTTGAACTAAAACGGGATTACCTGGAGTAGTTCCAACTTGAAGCCGTGCATTAATTGCAGAGACTGCCCCATGGTATCTTTGAGAGTCACTTACTGTTTTTCCACGTATACTTTGTAGTTTAGAATTGTTCTCTGTTACACTCTCCTGAAGGCGTTTTAATTCCCCCCTTAGTTCAACTGCTTTTTTACCTACAAACGTTCCAGTCTTTGTCCCAGGTGTAACGCCGTTTGGCTTAAATTCCGAAGAACCCATAACCAGTTGTTGCGGAACAGGAACAGAAATATTGCTTCTATTGCTATTTGTCGATTCTCGATTAGATGTGTTGGTTTGGTTGGGTTTAACTATATTTCTGCTAGATGGTTCTCCAGCATTCAATGATGGAAGAAAATAATCTGATGAAAAAGAACAGCCCATTAACGAACCCATACTCAAAAGTGCTAAAAAAGTCATTGAGTTTTTTAATTGTGATCTATTTATTGATTTGGTCATTGTATTTTTTGTCATTATCACGATTAACCCCTGATCAAACCCACCTTAAGTTAACATATAGCAAATAAAACTTGGATAACTTTACCCTAAAAAAATAGGCCAAGTGCATCAAAATGTAAAATCATATTAATTTAAAACATACTGATGTTAAAGCATTAAGTAATAGTTAAAGTAATACCCCTTCTGCCCAAGTCAAGCGCCCCAACACCATGTTAAAACATATAAATATTCATAAGTCACCAAAATAATATGGTATTTAAAATTTAGTTGATTCCAATAAAAGATTAAGTTTGGATTTTTTTTAATTTAGATTGAAAAACCGCTAAGTTTATAATATGAACCAGTATCGTAAAATTCCTTTGTAATTTGTCTATGTGTGTGCGAAACATGCTAATTATGGGAGTAGCACAGAGATATTAATTTGTTTAAAAATGGTACGTTATATGCGCCCGTAGATCAATTGGATAGATCGTCTGACTACGAATCAGGAGGTTGGGAGTTCGAGTCTCTCCGGGCGCGCCATTTTGTAAAATTTATTACTGTGGACTTTGCTCTTTTTTATGGTTTATTGCGCGATAACAGTAGTGTCTCAGTATTGGTTGGATAAGATAGAGAATAGCCATTTCGTCTAAACTTTGTTTTAGTTTTGTGTTATTATTTTGTAAATTTTCCATATTTATTTTTGCACTTTGATCCCCTTGGATTGCTTTTAATGCGTTAAGGCTCCAATCAGAGTAACTCGAGAAATCAATATTCTTATGTAATTCGGCTATACGTTGATCAAACTCATCGATTAAGCCAGCCCAATGTTCTTCATTAAAATTATTTTTTAAATCTTCTATCTTATCTGTCATGAAATATCCTAGTTATTAGCAGAGCCACCATCTACAATTAGACATTGTCCAGTAACAAAATCACTATCGTCTGATGACAAAAATAATAGAGCGCCATTTAAATCTTCTGGAGTTTGATAGCGTTTAATAGCCCTTGTTGCCATGTTGCTGTCTCGCATTTCCATATGACGATCACTTTTTAATACATTCTCACTCATCGTTAAACCTGGCGCTATTGTATTGACACAAATTTTATCATCACCGAGCTCTCTTGATAAACAACGTGTCATTGTTACGATCGCGCCTTTTGAAGATACATAATGTAATAAATTAGGAGTTCCCTTAAATAAAGTTCCAGATGCAATGTTAATTATTTTTCCGCTTTTTTGTTTTCTCATTATAGGGCTTACAGCTTTACTGCAAAGCCACGGGCCTTTTACATTTACGGCCATTAATTTGTCCCATTCGCTAACTTTGATTTCTTCAAAAGGCCCCGGAACTAATTTGCCGAAAATTGCCGCATTATTTACCAGAACATCAATCCGTCCATATCGTTTGAACGTTTCATGCACCATTTTTTTGGTGGAAGTCTCATCGCTTACATCAACTTTCATAGCAAAAATATCAGAGTTGGGAATTTCATCCATTAGTTCTTTTGAAATAGCGCCGCAGTCAACAATGTCTGCAATAACAACTTTGGCTCCCTCAGAAGCTAGACATTTAGCGTAAGTAACACCAATACCTTGCGCTGCACCCGTAATAATTGCTACTTTGTCCTTAAGTTTGAGCATTTTAGATCCTCATTCTAATTACCTTTAAATTCTGGTTTTTCTTTTGCCACAAATGCCTTATAAGCTCTCATAAAATCATTAGTCTGCATGCAAATTGCTTGAGACTGAGCCTCTGCTTCTATTGCTTCATCAATACCCATGTTCCATTCTTGATGTAGCGCTTTTTTCGTCATCGCATGAGCAAAATTTGGGCCTGCTGATATTATTTTTGCTTGTTTCATTACTATATCGATGAGTTGTTCATGAGAAGCAATTTCATTATAAAAACCCCATGCTAGGGCCTCATCTGATGTCATCATACGACCTGTTAGCAAAAGTTCAGTGGCTCTTCCTTGACCAATAATTCTTGGTAAAATTGCGCACGCCCCCATATCACATCCAGCCAACCCAACTCGGGTGAATAAAAAGCCGACTTTTGAATTTGGGGTACCGTAACGGAGATCAGCAGCCATTGCTAAAATAGCTCCTGCTCCAGCACAGACACCATCAATAGCTGCTATTATGGGTTGGGGACATTTACGCATGGCTTTTACTAAATCCCCAGTCATGCGGGTAAAATCAAGAAGTCCCTCCATATCCATTTTAGTTAGTGGACCAATTATATCATGAACATCCCCGCCTGAGCAAAAGTTTCCGCCTTCTCCCGTAATAATCAATGCATTTACATTTTTTACCCATTGTAATTGGTGGAAAAGATCCCGTAACTCTGCATAACTCTCGAATGTGAGAGGGTTTTTGCGATCTGGTCTGTTAAGTGTAACTTTACCAATCTGATTTTCAACTATCCAATTGAAGTGCTTTGGCTTTATATCTTCTCCGCGAATTTCGTTCATTACGCCTCCCTTATAAACCCATAGTCTTTGACTAAATACTAAAATAATAAACTTTAATTTTATACAAGTCTAAAATAATAATTAATAATGTTATTGGCTTACCAGTAATCTATACCGTATATAACGTCTCAATTAAGTCTAGAACGGGAGTGAAATATTATTTAAAATGAAAATTTTTTGTCAAGATAGAACAATTATGTTCAGTGACTGTGATAGTGCTAAAATTGTATTTTATCCAAACTTTTTTCTATGGTTTGATATTGCAACCCAAAATATGTTTAACGAGGTTGGATTATTTTGGGGAGAGATGTGGCCACAATATAATATTGCTGGAATACCTCTGGTTGATGCTCAAGCATCATTTTTGTCACCTCTCAGAATGGATGATCAAGTAACAATTGAAACTTGGGTTGAAAATTGGGATGGTAAGGTTGGGACCATTCGCCATAAAATATCTAAAGGCAGAGAAATTCATGTTGAGGGAACAGAAAAGCGCGTTTGGGCTGTTAAAGCATCTGAGTCGGTAAAAGGAATAAAGGCGGCTGGAATTCCTTCAGAGATTTTAGCTCGTTTAACATCATAAACATCACCATTTTTTATGATTTGGAATGTAATACATAAATATTTATCGTGTTTTAATTTAAAATTTTCACCAAAGTTTCATTGAGGCGTTTAGCAAAGTTGGCCGGATCTTTAATAGCCTCGCCCTCAGTGATTTTGGCTTGGTCTAAAAGAAGATGTGCGACATCGCTCAATAAATTTTTCTTTGATAGATCTTGAGAAATTTCGGATAATTTAACAATCAATTTATGGGATGAGTTTATTTCAAGGATTCTGCTACTATCTTGCATATCGTTGTGACCTTGTTGTTTTAACATCCTTGCAAGATGAAGGTCCATATCACCATCAGCTGCAACTAAACATACCGCACTATCGGTTAGTCTATCAGAAGTTTTAACATCCTTTACAGCCTCACCAAGTATTTCTTTCATTGCTATGATTAATTTGGCAAGGTCTGACTCTTTAACAGTTTCATCCTTCTCATTTTTTGGCTTTTTGTCGCCTGAATTTTTTATTTCGCTTAAATTTACATCGCCTGCAGTCACTGATTTGAATTTTTTTTCTTTATATTCTCCTACCATCGGCACCCAAAATTCATCCACTGGATCAGTAAGCAAGAGAACATCAATCCCACGAGCCTTAAATCCCTCTAATTGAGGCGAGTTTTCGATTATATCGTTATTGTCTCCTGTTATATAAAAAATATCCTTTTGTCCGTCATTCATACCCTCCATGTAATTTTCTATGCTCACAAGGTTGTTACTGCGAGTTGATTTAAAACGAGAGAGCTCTAAAAGGGTATTTTTATTTTCATGGTCCTCATATAACCCTTCCTTTAAAACTGCTCCAAAATTAGTCCAAAATAATTCATACTCTTCTGTTTTTTTTGAGGCTTTCTTTTTTAATTCCGAAAAAACTTTTTTAACGAGAGCTTTTTTGATATGAGTTACTAGCAAATTATGCTGCAACATCTCGCGACTAACATTTAGCGGTAAATCCTCAGAGTCAACAACGCCCCTAACAAATCTCAGGTAACTTGGCATGAGGTCTTCGCAATCGTCAGTGATGAAGACCTTTTTAACGTAAAGTTTTACCTTATGCTTACGATCCGGATTCATTAAGTCAAATGGTTTTGATGAGGGGATAAAGAGTAAATTTGTATATTCAATTTTACCTTCCACCCTGTTATGAAGGGTTAACCAAGGATCGTCAAATACATGGCCAACGCTGTGATAAAATTCTTTATATTGTTCGTCTGTAATATCGGATTTATTTCGTGTCCAAATGGCTGAACCACTATTGAGTTGCTCTATATCGGTTTTATTCTTTTCTACTTTTTCAAAATTGATTGGCAGCGACACATGGTCTGAATAAGTCTTAATTATATTTCGAATTCTTGATTCTTCAAGGTACTCTTTGCTCTCTTTCTTTAAAAATACCGTCACCGTAGAGCCTTGACTGTCACGATCCGCTTTCGATATGCTATATGATCCGGCACCCTCAGATGTCCATAGCCATCCCTGAGATTCGCCCGCACGTTTGGTTAAAACTTCGACCTTTTCTGCTACACTGAAGCATGCATAAAAACCCACGCCAAATTGGCCAATGAGTTCTGCGTCTTTCTTCTCATCACCTGATAGACTTTCAAGGAAAGCTGTTGTACCAGACTTTGCTATCGTTCCCAGGTTCTCGATCAGTTCATCATGGTTCATTCCAATTCCATTATCTCTAATCGATATGCTTTTGGATTTTTTATCAGTAGTGATGGATATGGAGAATTCTGTACCTTTGTCTATAAGTTTATCGTGAGTTAGAGAGAGGTATCGAAGTTTGTCACATGCGTCCGAAGCATTAGAAATTAGTTCCCTGAGAAAAATCTCTTTATTGCTGTATAATGAGTTTATCACTAAATCCAAAACCTTGGAGACCTCAGCTTTAAATTCTATTTTATTATCTGATTCTTTTGCTGTCATAATATTTTCACCATTAGCGATTTAAATAAGGTATCATATCTGCAGAAAGTCATATGTATCTGGCTAATCTTTTATGCAAGCCCTAAAATTATAATATTTTTTCTTTTT
>CENZ01030692.1_pt1 | contig 58630 bp, 43 predicted proteins | sample 361341 | NCBI WGS metagenome assembly CENZ01 (sample SAMEA2619782, study PRJEB7988) | marine metagenome | biome: marine biome (ENVO:00000447); feature: deep chlorophyll maximum layer (ENVO:xxxxxxxx); material: "saline water (ENVO:00002010), including plankton (ENVO:xxxxxxxx)" | depth 50 m
AACTGGTTCGAAGCCAGTTACTCTATCCAGCTGAGCTACGGGCGCTTGGAATAAAAGATTATATCTGTTTGTGAGATAGGGGTCACTCTGGGATAAGCCTTGATTAAGCTAAGCAAGAGATGCTCTTTAACTCCGGAGTCTGACTAGCAAGCTGGGTTTAGCGGGAATAAGCAGGCGGAGCTGGATCGAAGCCAGTTACTCTATCCAGCTGAGCTACGGACGCGTGGAATCGAAGACTATATCTGTTTGTGAGAATGGAATCACTGAGTGAACTACCACGTAAATTGACAGGCCGCTGGCAGTGTTTACCTCAGACACAATAAAGGGCTAGCGCCGAGTGAGCCAAAAAGACCGGACCCCAGGTTCGGGCTTTTTGGGGAGCGAGGGAACCGCGGAGCGGCGCAGACCGTGTCAGAGGTAAATGCTGGCAGTGGCCCACCACCTACCCCGAAATTGCACGCTCTATCAGCCCCCAAGACTCCTAGATATTATCCACCACCACAGTTAAGCTTGCGACAAAAGGATATCTGGTCAATTTGGGGACCTGGTTATGACTGATATGACTGCCGGCGGCGAAACGCCGGAGCTTGAGTTTAGTGCGCCGAGCGCACGTACACGGCGCAAAGTGCTGGAGATTGGCGGCTGGTTGATGATGGCGGTGCTGATTTTTACCGGGCTTACCGCGATTTTTGGGCGAGGCGACTTTCTGATAGAAGCGAGTTCCCAGGAATTCACCGATCCTATTGAACAGTTTAATCCCTTCGATGGGCGTTATGTGCAGTTCTCCCCCGCCAGCTGGGCGCACCTCGTTACAGGGGTACTGATCTTCTGCCTGGGGCCGCTGCAGTTTATCCGCCCCATTCGAAAGAACTACCTGAATTTCCACCGCTGGAGTGGGCGAGTCTGGCTAGTCGCTGGCGGCATCGCTGCTTTCTCCGGCGGCTTTATTGGTATCTTTCAGCCCTTCATGGGGGTCGACGGTCAGGGCTTTAATGAGTCCATGGCGACCACTTTCTTTGCCTTCTATACCCTGTTCTGTATGTACAAGGCCTACACCAGCATTCGCGCGAAAAAAATTGGCGCGCACCGGGAATGGATGATTCGCAGCTGGGCCCTGATGCTGGCTATTGCTACCGAGCGGGTCATGCTTGGCATCCTGATGGCCAATTCCGAGATCGGCATTGCTGTGCTGTTTGGCACCACGTTCTGGATGGCCGGCGTAACTAACATTGCCGCCTCAGAGATCTGGATCAACCTGACCCGGACTCCCGGTAACGGCGCCCGTCACTGGAAGGACCTGGACGCTAAAGCCGCCACCTGAGACTCAGCTACTATGGAAGCAAACGCCGTCGAAACTATTGCTGGAGTGATTCAGCTTTCGGTTGCGCCGGTGTTTTTATTGGCGGGTATCGCCGGCATGCTTAATGTACTGTCGGTACGACTGGGCCGGGTTGTGGATCGGGCCCGAGTGTTAGAAACACGGCTGGTGTCTGAAACCCACGACGCGCATCTTGCGACCTTGCAAGCTGAAACCGCTGGTCTGTGGAAACGTATCCGCCTAGTGAGTTGGTCGCTGCGCATGTTTGTGTGCGCAGCGCTACTGGTTTGCCTGGTGATTGTCACCCTGTTTTTTGGTGAGCTCACCGGCTCCGATCTGTCCGCCGCCATCGCTACCCTGTTCATCTTTTCGATGACGTTTATGATTCTTGGGCTAGTGCTGTTCCTGTTTGAAGTCAGTATCTCCACCAACCGCGTTCGCCAGGGCATTGTGGAAATGCTTGAAGCGGAGAATGCAGACAAGCTTGACCCGGCAAACTAGTTCGCCGGACCAACTCTCAATTGAAGATATTCAGGATGCGGGAGTATTTAACCGCAAACTGCTGGGCATTCTCGCGCGGTGCAAACAGCATATTGTTCTCATCCACTTCGTTATACACGATGTAGAGACCGGCGTTGGCCGATTGCAACCAGGCGAAACGCAGATTGGTTGAAATCACGTCGTCACGCTTGTTGTATTGCACCAGGGTTTGCAAGGTCATGCGCGGCGTGAAGGCATAGGTAGCGCGAAAACGAGCAATGTCTACTTCAAAGTCTCCACCTGGCACAGGCAAGTCAATATTGCTGTGGCTCCACGTGAGCTCGCTGGTAAACTTTTCACCCACGCGATAGCGAATTGTAGAATCCAGATTCTCGCGGTCGCCACCAAAGAAGCCACCAATACGCGAAGAAAAATTTACACTGAATGGTGCACTTCGATTACTCCAGTAAACCAGCTGTGCCTCCTGGTGCTCATAATCACCCACCGGTACGGTCACACCATCCACGATTTCAAAGGATTCAAATACACCTTCCTGGGTGAAGTTCGTCCCGGTATGAATCTCCATGCCACTGTTAAATTCCCAGTGATTGTCGATGTGCAGGTAACCAGTCTGCTGGGTACCATCGAAATCCCAATAACCGCGATAGTTCATATGTGGGCGCAACTCCTGCAGTTGCCCCCAATTTTCTGGTCGGTAGCGATAGCGCCAGCCCGCCTCGTATTTACGAAAATCTTTTCGGGCCAAAAAACCAACTTCTGGATTAAAGTTAGCTCCAACCTCGGAATAACCAGCATTCAGGGCCCAGTCTTCGTCGTTGAAGTTCCAGGTTACGCCGCCGGCCATATCATCACCATTGACCCCTGGCGTCTCTGTTTGAGATACCCAACCGCGAATAACAGTATAATTGCCGATACCCCAGCGCCCATCGATCGCATAGGTGCGATTGATGTCGTCACCCTGAACCCCATTGACTGCACCACTTCCATCCCGCTCCACAAACATCATGCCTATCGCTGAGCGATTGGGAAGTTCCTGATTGATGCGAACCACAGAGAAATCGTTCTGAGGAACGGTTCCTTCGATGCCTTCGGTACGCATGCGTAACAGACCAACATTTGTGGTATCACCAATCTTACCGGTCAAGCGCCCGCCGGCTTCGATTGGAAATTGCGTACCCGCGTTAATGCCAATTCGACGACTAAAGAAAAGCTCAACTTCACGCGGATTACCGATCGCGAATTGGCCCGCGTTTTCCAGGAAAAAGGGGCGCTTCTCCGGGAAGAACAAGCTAAAGCGATCAAGGTTCACCTGAATATCATCAACCTCGACCTGAGCAAAATCGGTATTGACGGTCATATCAAGTGTGAGACTTGGCGTAATGCCCCACTTCATATCGACGCCGTATTCTTCCCGGGATTGGGTTGAGGTCAAATTACCACCGCGCTCACTGAGGCTGAGAACATAGGGGGTTACCTGCAGTAGTCGCTGACTGGGCACTTCAATTCCTTCAATGAAGCCAGCTTCCGACACACGACGCAGATTAAAGTTGCGATCAAGTGGTGCCCAGTAGGACTCCTCATTGTTGCGACGGATGTTACGCTGAAAATTTATGCCCCAGACCTGGGAATCACCGTTGCCATAACGCAGAGCAACAAAAGGAATGGCAAATTCTGCACTCCAACCTTGTTCAGTGATCTGTGCTTCAACCTCCCAGGTGGTATCCCAGTTAGTGTTGAACCCTCCAGTGCCTCCACCGCGGCCGCCGAAGCCACCGCTGCCGCCCTCGTTGATAACCTGGGCATCAAATTCCATTCCGGATGGGTTAGTACCAAAGACGTAGCCATTCTGACGATCAAGCAAACCATCAATAATGACTTGAAAACTGTCCGTGTCATCAAGTGGAGAATCTCGGCGGCTGTCTGTTACCAGAATCGCTTCAGGATTTTCATCATAGGCCATGACGCCGATGTAAAGGGTGTCATCACTAAAACCGACGAATACCTCTGTATTTTGTGTGGCAGCCTGACCTTCATTGGGCCGAACCTGGGTAAAGCCACTGGTCGGTGTGATGCCGGCCCAGGCTGCATCCCCCAGCACTTCACCATCAATTGTGGGCACTGCAGTCAGTGCCACAGCCTGGGTGGTCGGTCGCACAGATTCAGAGCTGAGTTGCTGTGCGGAGGCAGCGGAAGAAATAGCAATCGGGAGTGCTATCAAACCCGCACACAGGGCCTGACACCGCGTAATACTAACCATGAGAAAACCTGCTATCGGGCAATGCTTATTATGGCTCTCTTGATGGAGCCGCGCTTTATAAAGATATAACAATATCAACCGCTTAGCGCCGAGCTAAAGCATAGAGTTGTAATTGTTTGTAACGGTCAGCCGCGGAGCAGCCAGGGCTGCTCCAGCTGACTCAGGAAATGAGCCAGGAAAACTCAGGGGCGCTTGACGGCAATGGCCTGAATTTCGAAGCGGGCATCAAACAACAGCGTTCCTGCACCGATAAAAGCACGAGCTGGAAATTCCTGGCTGAAATACGTGCGATAGACCGCGTTGAAGGCATCGTAGTGGCTAACATCAGAGCAGAAGATCTGCACATAGACCAGATCATCCATGCTCATACCGGCCTCTTCCAGAGTACCCTGAATAGCGTTTAGAACGTTGCGAGCTTCCTGGGCTGGGTCGCTGGGGACCTGTCCATTTTCCAAGCCCAGCATGCCTGATATATACAGGGTATCGTCGGTCATCACGGCACCGCTAAACGGCGAGCCACTGCCACCTGAACTGCTTAGGTTTATATAGCTTCGTTCTTGCGCTGCAGAAAATTGTGCGGTGCAAAGTACAAGTACCGCGACTACACCACTGAGCCATTGCATGATCGCTTTAGACATATCTCAATCTCTCCTGTTTTAGGCAAATACTCTACTGAGCACTGTCTGATATTTCTTAATTGCTGCGCACAGTCAAGTTGTTGTAATTCGAGGCGGGGATTGTCCTTGATCAACCCAAGGAAGTGAAGCCGCATTGAAGCAAAATCCGGCACAAAACTTTGCGCGCTGCCAGCGAAAGTCGAGATAGCCGACGAACGCCTCCACTGATAGCAATATAGAGACGGCTCAGAATAGTCGCCAGCGTGTGATAGCTAACTGCTTATGGTTTGCACTAATTAGCCAAGTGGTTACCATGGCGAAAACAGAAGATCTGAGTGCCGTCGAGCCGAGAAATCGCTTGATCAGAATACTGTATTTATATACAGCATTCTGAAGTTCACCGACACTTTTTAATACGCCTCCCATAAAGACAGCTATTAGACAAGCAAGCAACCAAAATAAGAATTTAAAGCAAGAATCCAGAATAAAAACGACAGGAAGAACCCAAAGCCATGACCAAACGCTGTTGGTGGCCAGGCACAGACGAGATTTACATTGCTTATCATGACGAGGAATGGGGCGTCCCAATTCATGACGACCGGCTGCTGTTCGAATTTATCTGCCTAGAAGGTCAGCAGGCCGGGCTGAGTTGGATCACCGTCCTGAAGAAGCGAGATCACTATCGCAAATGCTTCAAGAACTTTGAGATCGATAAGGTGGCGCGACTCACCGACAAAACCATTGAGAAGCACCTGCTGGACGCCGGCCTTATTCGCAACCGCCTGAAGCTCTACTCGATTCGTAGCAATGCCAAGGCCTGTCAGGCGGTGCAGCGAGAGTTCGGCAGCTTTGATCAATACATCTGGTCCTTTGTGGATAGCAAGACCATCGACGGAAAACGAAAGCTGCGCGAAGATGTGCCCGCCTCCACGGCTACTAGTGATGAAATGTCAAAGGATCTCAAGAAACGTGGATTCAAATTTGTGGGCAGCACAATCTGCTATGCCTTCATGCAGGCGGCAGGCCTGGTCAATGACCATACAGGTAATTGTTTCCGCTACCGGGAACTGAAAAACTCACATTAACAATCAAACTTGGAGGGAAATCATGATTGGATATGTCACGCTGGGTACCAACGACCTGGAAAACTCGGCAAAATTTTACGATGAACTGTTAGCCGAAATGGGCGCCTCTCGTTTCATGGAAATGGAATCTTTTATCGCCTGGGCAGTGAACCCACAGGCACCGGCGCTGTCAATTACCACGCCACATGACGGCAATCCTGCCAGTGTTGGTAATGGCGTCATGATTGCGCTGGCCGTGGACAGCAAGGAAAAAGTGGATGCGATTTACAAGAAGGCGCTTGAGCTTGGCGCCCAGGATGAGGGAGCTGCCGGTCCCCGTGGTGACACCTTTTACGCCGGGTATTTTCGCGATCTGGACGGCAACAAGCTGAATGTGTTCTGTATGACTGAACCCGCCTGATACCAAGTTGGGCGGCTGATATTAACCAGCAGCGCCTGAACTTACAGAACCTAAAAGCCGCTTTCGCGACCATCTGCGCGTAAGCGGCTTTTTTCGTTGTGCGATTTAGGCAGGCTTAGCTGACCAGCTCTTTTGCTTACGGACCTGAGGTAAGGTTTACGACCTGAGTGACTCACCAATGTGACTTGCTACCTTCATAGATTGCCGATCTTTCTCTCCAGATCGAAGCTGCGGTCAGTCACGATGCTCTCAAGCACGAAAATCCTCTACTTAAGCGCGACCACTTCCTGCATGAGCTCCTTGGTTGAATGCTTTTCCAACTCTTTCTGCAGGTCTCCGAGTTGCGCACTGGTGTTCTTCTTGAGTTTGAAATATTCCGTGATAAACACGATGAAGCTAACAGGCAGCATGACAGCCATCATAATGCCGAAAAGTTGCATCGTTGCTTGCATATTCATTTCTCCTTGGCAGGCGAGTGCCTGCAATCCATCCGCTTGCGGGGTCACTCATCCTGCTCGCGCTGGAGCTTGGCATAGGCTATGGAGTTCATCTCATGGGCCCGGTTGCCGAACACGATCTTGTGCAAAATATCGCTGATGTGTTCCTGAAAATCATCGGCATGCAGGTAGGCAGCAACATAACCGTCTATTGGGTCAAGAGCCAGTTGTCGCAAGTCCAGGCGATGATCTTCAGTAATTATGATGACAGGCGTTGGACCACGAAATGGGCTGCGCTTCTCCTGTGTTCTCATCTTGAACAGCAGTTGATCCCTCGGCTTCTTGTAGCTATTCCAGCCGGTAATCACACAGGACAGACGGTTTGTCAGCAGACCATATCCCCGATTGTACTGCTGAATGACTTCCAGCGCGTTGGTTTCATTATAGGTGTTGATCGTAGTGTACAAGCCAGTGTGGCCGATGAGTGTGGAGCACTCGTCGACCAATTCATTATCGAGGTCATACAACAGAACGACAGGTTTAAAGCTCATAGACTGCTAAGCCGATTTGAATACTATATTGGTAGAGATGGAGTCCCTGGTGGTTCGGGTTTCGTTAGCCGGGACCGCTGGATCTTCGTAGCCGAAGCTTATCCCGAATAATATTTTCGTACCATCCTGAATATCGAAGGCATCTCGCACCATATCCGGGTAGTTGCGCATAGTACCCATAGGGCAGCTGTGCAGGCCGAAAGCCACCATGGTCAACATCAGGGTCTGTGCCCACATGCCAACATCGATGGCGACAGTGGTGCCAAAATTAGGATTCATACCGATAAAAGCGATGTAAGGCGCGTCAAAAAACTCGAAGTTGCGCAGCACCGCCCGCATTCGCCCTTCTTTATCACCGCGCTCGATGCCCATTTTCGAATACAGTGCCACGGCACATTCCACTTGCCGGGTTCGATACTCATCGGCAAAGTCGCCGCGATATTCATAGTCGGGGTTAGGTGGTACCGCGCCAACGGTATTCTCAACCATCTGCTTGCGCAGACGCTCTTTCAGTTCACCTGAGGCCACGTACACCTTCCAGGGCTGCACATTGCAATTAGATGGTGACTGCTGGGCGATTTCAAAAATCCGATTCAGCACATTCTGCGGCACTTCCTTATCCAGATAACCGCGCACAGATCGACGGGCATAAACCGCATCAATCAGACTCAGGTCTGGGTCAACGCCCAGATTCTCAGCTACATCTACCACTTGTTGCTCCAGTAATTAGCTCTATTTTCTCATTCGCATGACTTGATGGATCTAACTCAGCAAGCGTCCACCATCGACATCGACAGTCGTGCCCGTGGCGAATTCATTCTGCATCACAAACAGGATACCCGAGGCTACCTCTTCCGAGGTTCCTGCCCGCTTGATGAGGTGCGATGCAGTCATCGCATTGAGGCGCTCTTGTTTTTCCTCACCAAAGTGGTCAAACATTGCTGTGTCGATGGTCCCTGGCGAAACCACGTTGACTCTGATCGGCGCCAATTCCAGTGCCAGGCAACGCACCAGGTTTTCCACCGAGGCGCCAACACAACTCAAGGGAGATTGCCCCACTGCCAGCTTGCGTGCGGGTGAGCCACTTACGAGGGTGATTGCCCCATCGTCCTCAAGGTAGGGAGCACCGACGCGCACCACGTTACAATAACCCCAAAGCTTGTCATAGGCGGCCTGGAATTGCTCCTGGGTTTGCTGCAGGAATGGTAGCAGGGTACGTTCGCCGCCCACTGCAGCGGATACCAGATGATGAATTTGCCCAGCTTCCTTGAAGATCGCATCGAGCGCTTCGGCATCATGGGTATCGGCCTGCCTGACCTCGAAGCTGCCACCACTTACTTCTTTGGCAGTGGCAATATGCCCCTCGGATCGCCCGGCTGCCCACACATTGGCACCTAACTCACTGGCCATTTTAGCAGCGGCCAGGCCAATGCCTGCAGTGCCACCAATGATGACTACGTTCTTGCCTTCAAGGTTGTTGTTTGGCATGTCTTACTCCCTGTTTTGATTTTAAAAAATCCGGCCAGGGTTAAGAATACCCTTGGGATCTATGGCTTGCTTTAAAGTTTGCATCAGCATGATCTCTGCCTCGCTCTTGCTATAGCCAAGAAAGGGCTTCTTCATCACGCCGATACCATGTTCAGCGGAGACTGAACCATTCAGCTCCTGAATCAGTCTGTAAATCACCTCGTCAATCTGCAGGTGCAGGGACTTCGTGTCTGGGCCTATGTTGATAATGATATGCACATTACCATCGCCAATGTGCCCAAATAGTCCCATCACCGCATCGGGCCACACCTCACGCAGACATCGTTCAACTTCTTCGCCAAAATATCCCATGTCGGCGATATCAAGGCTCACGTCATAGGCATGCATGAAGCCGATACCCATCACTTCTGCAGCACCATCTCTCACCGCCCACAGGCTACCGATCTTGGTATCAGAATCAGCGATTACCGCATCAACTACCAGTCCCTGCTCACTGGCCTCACCCAATGCATCGACAAATAACTCGGCATCATTGTCAGTATTAGACCCCATACTCTCAACTAAAACATAGTACGCATGTTCTGCTTCTAACGGAACAGTGACATGCGGCACCTTCTCATCAACCAGACGATAGGTATTATTCCACAGCACCTCGAAAGCAGTCAGGTTTGCCCCGAGCGCAGACTGCATGTGCACAAGCAGCGCTGAAACCTTGTCGAAATTCTCAACCCCACATAGTGCAACTGACTGACTGCTTGGTTTTGGCGCCAGTTTAAGCACAGCGCGAGTGATGACCCCTAATGTGCCTTCGCTGCCGATGAACAACTGTTTGAGATCGTAACCCGTATTGTTTTTACGCAATTTATGAATGCCATCTATGATAGTGCCATCCGGTAGCACTGCCTCCAAACCAACCACGAGGTCACGGGTCATACCGTAGCGGATTACCCGGTTGCCACCTGCGTTGGTCGACAGGTTGCCGCCAATCGTGCAGCTGCCTCTAGCGCCCAGGTCCAGGGGAAACAGCAGCTCAAGACTGTCGGCTTGCTCCTGAATTGTCTGCAGCTCCACCCCAGCCTCAACTGTCATGGTGGCGGTAACCGGATCTACCTCTATTACCTGCTTCATGCGTTCGAGGCTAAGGGCAATTTCATTCTCCTGCGGTGCAGCGGCAGATACCAGGCCAGTCATACCACCCTGCGGCGCAACTGCCTGCCCGGACGCATGACAGGCCTTAAGGATAGCGGAAACCTGCTGGGTCGAAGCGGGTCGCAGCAACAGCGGGGGGCGAATCGATCTCGCCCCCATCCAGTCCCTATAGTTCTTGAGATCAATATCCTCGCCTTCACGGAATCCAGCGGGACCAACAATGGCTTTGAGCTGATCCATCAGATCTGTGTCGACAGGGGAAGTCAAAATATGCTGCTCTTTTATTGACCTTGTAAGCGAATTTGGGAACTGGGAGATGGTAACATAGCCCTTAATCCATTGGGCTGGTCGCCGGCAGTTTGCCAAATCTGGCGTGAATAGCAAGCCACCCAATCATCAGAGGGTAGCCACCATGTTTAGAGTTCTCTCCACTTCTGTTTCGTTTCTGACATTTGCTGCCTGCAGCAGTTGGGTACAGCTCACCGCCGCTGGCCAGCAGGTTGAAATTCGATCAATATCGCAGGTCAGTAACTGTGAAGCCATAGGACGGGCCAGCTCCTCGACCATGGATCGGTTGCTGCTTATCGAGCGCAGCAGCGAACGCCAACAGAACGAATTATTCACCCTGGCCCGGAATGAGGCAGGTGACATGGGAGGTAACGTCATCGTCGCCACCAATGAGGTTACCGATGGCCAGCAGCGTTTCGATGTATACCAGTGCCCATAGAATTCACAGCCCTGAGTGCGTGTAGCGCCTGCAACAGTTATCATTAATAGACTTCAAAGGGGCACACAGACCCTTTCGACCCTGCCAGTTTCATATTGAACCGTTTATTCGCTTTAAACGACTTTATGGGCAAGCAACTGGGCAATAAACAAAAAGAGACAGCCTGCGGGATTTCCCTGCAGCCTCGGGACTCACAATAACTCAGGGCCGATGCCTAAGGCACCTTAGGAGCAGTAACCATGGAGAGAATCTTAATCGCGCTCAGTGATGCTTTTGCGCAGGCACCCAACCGGGTGTTGCGCTATAAGCAATTTGTCCTCACTGGCCTGATCGTAATCAGCGCCATGATGGTGTGGGGAATTTACACTCGCACTGAACTGGACATGACCACCGACAGCTTCCTGGATCAGGAAGATCCGTCCATGATGGCCTTGAATGAATACCGTCGCCAGTTCGGCAGTGACGACTCTGTGTTCCTGGTGTATCGGGCCAAAGACGGGGACGTATTTTCGCGCGAATCCCTGTTGGCAATCCAGCAACTCACTGATGATCTGCGCTACTGGCAGCAATTGGACCCGGCAGATTATCCGGAGTCAATCAATGGCATCGCGCTCGATTTTGATGAACTCAATCATGTGCGCCGGGTGCAGTCGATTACCAATATCCGCTATCAGGAAAACGAGGGCGATACGCTGCTGTCGAATCGTCTGGTCCCCCAACAGATCCCTCAGTCCGCCGAGGAATTGGCAGCCATCAAGGCCCGCGCCATGGAGCAGGAAGACTATCTGCTCGCCTTTTACTCCGCCGATGCACGCTATGCCGCAGTAATGATTCAGACCGATTTCGGTGCCCAGCCGATTGCGAACTATGAGCCGGCGGTCAATGCCGCTGACATCGTGCTGGACGATAGCTTCGTCGACTTTGATGCCTTCTCTGATGCCGACAGCTTCGACCTGGAGTTTGATGAGAGCGCTGAGATCCAGGAGGTCTCATTTGAATCAGTGGACATGTTGGGCTACACCAACTTCCACATCATCACCAAAGCGCTGTATGAGAAGTATTCGGATCAGTTTGAATTCTTTCCAGTCGGCAATCCTCCCATGATGGAATTCATGATGGACACCCTGAATCAGATGATGACTCTGGGTATTGTCATGGTGCTGATCTTCACCCTGCTGCTTTACATCCTGTTCCGCAGTTTTAGCGCGGTGCTATGGCCCATGGTCACGATCGCCGCCAGCATGGCCTGGACCTGGGGAATCACGGTGTGGCTTGGGGTTACTATTTCTCAGATGATTTCACTCACGGTGCTGCTGGTGTTTGCGGTGGGCATCGCCGACTGTGTCCATGTCATGAGCGCCTATTTCAGCTACCGGCGCCAGGGTGAGGACCATTACGATGCCCTTTCCCATTCCTACGGCAAAACCGGCCTCGCGATCATGGTAACTACCGTCACCACCATGGCAGGGGTGCTGGCACTCACTACATCCGACCTGCTGCCGATTCAGGTATTCGGACTTATGTCTGCTTTCGGTGTGGTGATGGCATTCTTTTTTACCATCGTCTTGCTGCCAATCCTGCTGGATGTCTGGCATCCCGGGGCACCAGAAGCCCAGGACGCCAGCCTGGCTGACCGCATCGGAAAGCGCTGGAACGAATTGTACATTGGCAAGAAAGCGGGCCTCGCCGTGGTGTATTTCATCGCGGTATATGCCCTGCTCGGACTGTGGGTGGGTACATACATTACGGTCATCTCCTTGATGACCTATGTCGTGGTGAACTGGCAGCTACAGATTCTTTCCTATGTACCCTACATTGTCGCTCGTCGACCCTGGGTAGTGTTGGGCCTGTTCGGCACGCTGTTTGTGGTATGCGCCTACGGCATGTCACTGATTCGGATTGATTCCAATATGACCGAGCTCACTAAAGAAGGCAGCTCCATCCGCGTGGCCTACGAAACCGTCGATGAGAACATGGCGGGCGCCATGTCCATGGTCATCATGGTAGACACCCACACCACCGACGGCCTGTATAACCCGCGCCTGATGCAGGCAATCGACGAACTACAGAGCCGTATCGAAAGCCGCTACGCCGATCAGGTCACGCGCACCAACTCCCTGGCCAACATCGTAAAAGACACCTACCAGATCATGAGTGATGATGATCCAGCCTATTATCGGGTGCCAGAAGACGAGCAGATGATCTCTCAGCTGCTGTATCTGTTTAACAGCGCCAATCCCGAGGACCGACGCGCACTCGTATCCGATGATTACAGTCGCTCACATATCTCCCTCAATATCTATAACGCTGGCAGCTACCAGTACCAGCTTTTCTTCGATGAAATCTCGGTGGAAATTGACGAAGTATTTGCTGGTCTGGAACAGGAGTTTCCTGAACTGGAAGTCTATCTTACTGGCTCCATGGCGCTGCTGATGCGCATGGCGGATGAGGTGGCCAACTCTCAGTATTCCAGCTTTATCTTCGCCATCGGCGTGATCAGCGTCATTATGATCGTCACCCTGGGTTCATTGCAGGGTGGACTGATGGCTATGATACCAAACGTGATTCCTGCCCTGCTGGGCTTTGGCTTGATGGGATTGCTCGGCATTGCCCTGGATACGGACACCCTGTTGATCGCGCCGCTTATTATTGGCATCGCCGTGGACGATACCATCCACTTCATGACCCATTATCGAGTGGAGCTAATCCGAACTGGTAGCATCAGTGAATCCCTGATCACCACCATTCGTGATGTCGGCCAGGCCGTGATGTTCACCACTATGGTGCTGGGGCTGGGATTCGCCCTGCTCAGTTTTTCCGACTACCTCGGTATGGCAAAAATGGGATTCTTCGGCTCTGCCGCCATCTTTGTTGCGCTGCTGTGCGATTTGTTCCTGATTCCTGCCATGATCATGGTTTTCAAACCTACCTTTGGCGTAAAAGGTGCCGATACTAGAATAACTTTCATGGAGAAACTGGCATGAACTTGCGATCCCTATTCATTGTGACGGCCGTTTTTATCAGTCTGCTTGGCAACCTCGCCAGCGCGCAGGAAATGACCGGGCTGGAAATCATGGAGCTGGTTGAGGAAAACCAGCGTGCCACGTCCGACTCCGCTTTCAATCGCATGCAGTTATCCACCTGCCGCTTCGGCATTAAGGAAAGCCGCATTACCTGCGCGGAGCGCCCCCGCATCAAGTCACTGGAATCTGTAGGCAAAAATTTTGGTGACGACGGCAAAGACACCAAGAGTGTCACTATCGTCCTCGAACCCGCGGCCGAGCGCGGCGTTGGCATGTTGAGCTATGCCTACGACGATACCCAGCGTGACAACGAGACCTGGTTGTATTTGTCAGCCCTGGGGCGGGTCAAACGCATCGCCAGCGGCAACTCCGATGACGATTCGGAACCTGCCTCGGTGTTTGGCTCAGAGTTCACCACCGAGGATACGGACACCGGCAAGCTGGAAGAGTATGAGATCAGGGTTCTCGAAGAGACAACCGAGGGTGGTCGCGAGGTCTGGAAAATCGAACTCATCCCCAATGCAGAGCGCGCACGCAAATCCCGCTACTCAAAAACCATTAACTACGTGGACAAGGAACGTTTTATTGTGCTGCGGGTTGAAATGTTCGATCAATATGACAATGAAATTAAACGCCTGCTAGCTTCCCGGGTGGAGCTGGTAAACGGCACCTGGATGGCCCGTTCGCTTACCATGATGAATCTGGTAAGCAACCGCCTTTCCAATATGGCGTTCCTCGAGATTCACACCGATATAGCCGTAGAAGATGAGTTCCTCACCACCCGCACCCTGACTGATGTGGCATTCCGCGAGACCGAGTTGGAAAAGCTTCGCCAACAGGTCGACTAGACCAAGGGTCATACGTATGCCGCGATTCCCTCGCACTGGCCTGGTCCTGGCCATGTTATTCAGCGCTGCAACTGCTCAGGGGCAGCAGGATGAACCGCTGGTGCTTGACCCTGACGTGAGCTTTGATCCCAGCGTCGACTTTGGCTTTGACGATGACATTTTTGCGGCTGCCTTCGATGAGGAAGAGCAATCAGCAACTGAAGCCTGGTTCGAAGACTTTACTATTCGCATCAGTCAATCCACATCAGGGCAGATCAACAATCACAGCATCGATCTCGGCGCATTCGGCAAATTTCCCAAACCAGCCGACCTGGAAACCAATCGGCTGCAGTTCAATGTCCGCTACCAGAATCCCATTGCGCCGGGTTGGTTGATTCAGGGCAGCATGTGGTACCGGGTGTATTGGAATCAGGACTACGAATACACAACGAATCAGGACAGCATTGACACGGAAGGTCAGCTCAATGACCTTTTCATTCAGCGCAGCAGCGGTGCCCACAGTTTCAAGCTGGGGCGGCAGACAGTGGTGTGGGGTGAGACCGTTGGTAACTCGGTATTGGATATCATCAATAACAGCGAGTTTCGCGACTTCACCATTATAGATATCGAAGATGCACGCCTGAGCCAGGCCATGCTGGTCTGGGATTTCTTTAGCACAGACAACAGCAGCAGTCTTTCTACCTTTGTGAACTTGTACCCTGAGTTCAATCCGGCGCCGGTGCGTGGCAGCCCACTGTTTTTCGATCCTGGATTTAATCTGCCGGACTATAGCCGCGATGGCAAAATATTGCTGGAAGCAGGAACGCAGTGGAAAAAGTCTTTCGAGGGTAGCGACATCGCCGTAATGGCAGCCTACCTCTATGAAAATCAGCTGCGTTACGATCCTCCCCTACCCGGCAGCGCCGACGCTCGCCCAGACATCAACGATTTTTTGTTGCTGGGATTCAGTGCCAACCGGGCAATCGGCAAACTGCTGCTGAATTTTGACATGGCGTTCAGCCATAACATCCTGGCCGACAGCTTTGCCTTCCCCGGCACCAGTTCACTGTCGACACCGGTCAATCTGCGTAAAGATCAGATCGGTACCTCTTTCGGTTTCGAATATGCTATCGACAATGAACAGAACGTGAGCCTAGGCATTCAGGCTCAGACCCTGCTGGATGCAGAAGAAGGCTTGCAGCCTGGTCAGACTCTGACCAACGACGGCGTCTTCGGCAGCTGGCTGGTGCGCTACAGCAACGCCATGCGCAACGGGGATCTGACTCTATCTGCCACCCTGCAGGGTGATCTTGCCGCTGAGTCTCTGCTGGTGTTCCTCGGCGTGGACTACACTCTCGATGACAACTGGTCCCTGAGCTCCCAGTTCATCAGTATCACGGCGAAATCGGGGTCTTTCCTGACTGTTTTCGATGAAGATATCCGCCTTGGAATGACACTCACTTACTCTTTCTGAGCAGCATCGCAGGAGACGAGCGGTGAGTTCTGGATGTTTACTGGAGCGGTGATTGCACTGGCAAAGGGTTACAATTGCCGTCAATGTGGGAGAGTGGGCCTGCTGTCAATTAGACTCCGAGGGTTTGCGTTTCATTTTCGGTGCTTGCGGTTACTCATCCCAGAATCCGAACACCCATTGACTTGATAAACCAGATACAGAAGATCACGGCATGAATTCCACCAAGATCCTGTCCATATCTGCAACCCTGCTGCTCTCGGCTTCAGCATTTGCTGCCTTTCAACTCTACTCGCACGTGAGCCTGCAGGCCGAGCAGATCGCCAGTTATGAATCCTTTGTCAGTGACCTGCAGGCAGAACTAGATAGCACAGCGCAGGAACGTGTCGACTACGAATCCCGACTCGCAGAGATGGGGCGCGAGCTGGTTTCCGCTCAAGAAGCCATGCGGGGTCTGAACGATGAACTGGAACTGGCGCGAGAACAGATCAACCCCGACGTTTATCTCATGGAGCAGGAGATCAGGGAACGTGTCATCAGAGAGGTAGTGCAGGAAGCAGAGCGGACACCATCTCGTTACGAGATATCTGAGCAGCTGAGCAGGCTCGACCCTGAGGAAATGCGACAGGTTATGTCGATGCAGGGTCGTTATGGCGAGTTTCTGTCTGCGCTGGATGTCAGCGAAGGACGCAAGGAGGTTATCGTAGATGCCCTGATCAATATGATGACCGACCAGGACCAGCAACGCAGGGAATTAATTGCTCAGAACGCAGGCAATCAGCAAGGTCGTCGGGAACTGCGCAGGGAGATGTTAGCTATCAGCTCGCCAGACGCGCAGGTCGAGGCTTTGTCCTATGTGTTGGATGACAATGAAATGGCGGCGTTTGAATCGTTTCAGGAAGAGCAGCGAGAACAGCGACGCACTACCAGCACATCATTTATTAGCGGCTCGGCACGGGGCCCTGTCCGTGTAAATGAAACTACAACCACTGACGCCAATGGCCAAATCGAGACTCGAATTATCGAAATGGTGACGCCAGATGACCAGCCTAACTGATTGCTAAACAGATTCGCCGATATCGATCAGTATTTCAGCGGCCGGTCGAAAATTTCGCGGTCAAACTCGCCTTCCCAATTAGCAACCGCTGTAGAAACGCTGAGATCGCCCGCAATATTGACCACTGTTCGAAGCATATCCAACGGCCTGTCGATGATAAAAATGAATCCCACCGTGACCGCAATCTGATCTGGCGTCATACCAATGGTTGCCATGACCGCTGCCATCAGAAACAAGGATGCACTGGGCACTGCCGCCGTGCCCACCGAAACAAGCGTTGTCGTACCTGCCATGATCAGGTAGTCCATAAGAGTCAGGTCTATTCCAAAAGACTGTGCCGCAAACACAGAGACGATACCCACGTAGAGTGCCGTTCCGTCCATGTTAATGGTAGCCCCCAGTGGCAACACAGTAGAGGCAACCAGCGGTTTCACGCCAAGATTCTCTTCTGCCACCGACATGGAAACCGGCAGCGTCGCCGCACTGGATGAAGTCGAAAACGCCACCAGCATCGCATCCCTGGCGCCGCGAAAAAACATGACCGGAGAGAGCTTCAGCATAAAGTGCATGATAATCACACCATGCATGATGATCAGGTGAGCTGCGCAAGCCAGTAGCACCGTAACGGCGAGCACAACAGCACTTAGCAGTGACTCAAAGCCCTGGGCGCCAGTCACCCGCGCAATTAGCGCCAGTACGCCAAACGGTGCAATTTCCATGATCCAGTGCGTAATCCGCAGCACCACTTCACTCGAGGCATCCATGAAGTCCGCGACGGGTTTGCCTTGCTCGCCAATCGATAGCAGGCTCACCCCTATCAGGATGGCGAAAAAGATAATGGCGAGAATATTCCCTTCCGCCAGTGCCGCAAACGGGTTCTCGGGCACGATTGAAATTAAGCGCTCGGAGAGCGGAATGGTTTCCTGTAGGGCAGACGCCGGTGCACCTGTGAGATCGACACCAACTCCCGGCTGGATTATCGCCGCCAGGACAAGCCCGATTGTAATCGCAATGAGGGTCGTCAGCATGTAGAGGATCAGGGTCTTGGCACCAAGAGAGCCGAGTTTCGACGGATCTCCCATGGAAACCACGCCTGACACGATGGTGACAAACACCAGAGGCACCACGATCATGCGAATCAGGCGGATAAACAGGTCACCAATCCAGCCAATGCTCTCGGCGCCAGGCCCCCAGATAGAGCCCAGGATTGCACCGACAACCATGGCGGTGAGGATGCGCTTCCACAGGGCAATCTCAAACCAACTCACCCCCAGGGAAAACCCTTTCGCATTGTCACTCATATCAACCTCATTGTTATTCAGGTTAACTCAACGAGGATCAATTATTGTGATCTCTCGAGTCGTGGCCCACCGCAATCAAGTGGACAAGTTGTCCTTGCGCGCAAAAATTAATCAAAGTTGCGCTAGTCGGCGTCAAAAGACTCTCACATCTCAGGCCGATAAGAAACAATCACTGCCTGCCTCACCCAGTGCAAGCGGCAAATTTACTCGTATCCCGCCGGTAATCTGCGCGCCCTCGTCAAGCTCTCAAACCTGGCACCCACATCAATAAGCAACTGCTCCTGAAATGGTGGTGCGATGAAAGTCAGGCCAACCGGCCTGCCGTTTTCCTGATAGCCCATGGGCACAGTCAGGGCCGGATAGTTGGCCAGCGCGGCGAAACCCGCATTGCGGTTGTTGAGGGTCAGCATCACATCCAGCCCATTGCTTGCAAACAGCGCTTCCATCGCAGCCCTTGCTGTACTCTGCAAATTATCTCGCAACTCCTCTAAAGCATCGGCGCTGACATCAAGCTCCGCCATGCGATCCACTTCGGCCTGACCGTATGGCATTCGAATATCAGGGCGCTGCTGATTAAACGCCTGCAGTTCGTCAACAGAATCTATCATTACCATTGGTGAGGCATGGTTCCTCAGGTAAAGTGCCAGGTCTCTCACCATTTCTCTGCCCAGCAGCGTACCGAAGCCATCAAAATCCAGTTCGGGCAGAGTTATTTCGACAATAGCTGCTTCGGCTGCCGACAATACCCCGAGCGCGCCTGTAAAAAACTCATTATCTACCAATGATTCCGGCGCCCCCAAACGCACCTCAGCCAGAGGCTCATCGCGGTAGACCAGCTGGAGATCATCACTGATCAGTGGCATGGCGGTATCGTCCTCGTCATATCCGGCCATGGCATTGAACAAAACCACCGCATCCGCAACAGACCTGACCATTGGCCCCGTAGTATCCAGAGTCGCGGAGATAGGCACGACACCGCTGCGACTCAGGCTCCCCGTGGTGGGTTTAAGCCCGACCAGAGAATTGGCACTGGATGGGGATAATATCGAACCTGAGGTTTCCGATCCTATCGCCAGGGCTGCATAGTTAGCCGCCATGGAGGCACCGCTGCCAGAACTGGAGCCGCCTGTTCCAAACTGCAGGCGACCATAGGGATTAAGAGTCTGACCACCCATGGCGCTCCAGCCAGATGGGCAATCGTCACAAAAGAAGTAGGCCCACTCACTCAGGTTCGCCTTGCCCAGAATAATCGCCCCCTTTTCCAGCAGACGCTCGGTGATAAAGGCATTGCCCGCGAGATTGTTTTGTAGCGCCACAGCACCGGCTGTGGTGGGCATGCCGGCGACATTGATGTTGTCTTTGAGCAATACCGGCATGCCGAAAACTGGATCCCGCTCCGAATCTGGATTTGCAAGCCTTTCAGCATCCAATTCCCGAGCCCTGTTTACGGCGGCAGGATTCAGACTGATCACGGCGTTCAAATAACGTGCCGGATCATTTTCCGATTCGCGAATCCTGGCTAGGTAAAACAGAGTCAGCTCTTCATAGCTCATGTCACCCGAAACCACCGACTGCTGCAGGGACTCCACATTACTTTCCAACACCAGAGACTCAAGCTCCCGGTAGCGATTCTCTGGTAGTCCGTCTATCTCGGCATCCAACCCCGCCCACAGTGCACCCGGCGCCTGCATCCCGGAACGCAGTAGTTTGTAGTGCATACGTTCATTCTCAAGCTCTGCCAGGCGCGCCAGGTCTGTGGCCTGGTCATAACGGGACATATCATCCGCAGCCTGGCCATGGGCCAGACTTAAAGTCATCAGGCTAGCGACGGCTAGCAGCTGCCGCACAATCAGGTTTCCTGCCATTTGGTGTTTTCCTTTTGATAGTATTTTGTGATGAAGAGGAGTGGGTCAAAAAGTCACTGAGCTTCAAAGCGCACTGGCGTAGCTCTCATCACAAATCTTACATGCCATAATAGTTGAGTATGTTGGTTTTGGTGATCACGCCAAGTACGGGCTTAGCTTCCGACTTAATCACGGGCACCACTACCAGCGCTTCAGCCTCTGCACTGCGCAGCCTGTTACTGGCTTCGTGCAGGCTGGCCAGGGAATCTATCTCTACACTGGCATAACTCGCCAGGTTCATCTCTGAGAACTGCAATCGGTCAGTGGCTTCCATCTCGCCAAGCTCCGCGGATTCCAGCCAGCGCGCGAGTTCCGCCGTTGGCATCAGCTGCAGTGTATCTGTATCTGTGTCTGCGTCTGTGCCTTTCACCAACAGCCAAATGGGGGGCTGACTGGCCAATGCTTTGGCCTGTCCCAGACTCAGGTCGGGATCGCAAATGACAAAGGATTTATTCATGACACTGGCAACCCCGACCCGGCTCAGAAACCCCTTGCTATGATCGCTCAGTATATCGTGCCCATGGTGCCGCAATTGTTCAGTGAATACGCCTTCGGAACCAAACCCCTGCTTTAATGTGAGACAAGCTACGACCACAGTGAGCATACTGGGGAAAATCATCTCCGGCGAATGGCTTAGCTCCAGGGTGGCCACCAGCGCTGCCATGGGTGCATTCAGCACTGCGCCCATCATGGCAACCATACCCAGCAGCACTGAAAACTTCGGATCGATAGCAACTGGCATGAGGTCACCGCCAATTAATCCTAGCGCCCCACCGAGACATCCCCCGATTACCAGCGATGGACCGATCAAACCGCCAAACATACCCAGACCTGTGGCGAGCGCCGTTACGGCCAGCTTTGCCAGCACCACAAGCAACAAAATCTCAAGCGTGAGTACACCGTTCAGCGCATCGGCCAGGGTGTCATATCCGGTGCCCATAATTTCTGGCACGAAAACCGCGATCAAGCCTGCCACCGCACCGATCACGGTGAAACGCAGCAACAGCCAATAGCGATGCAGGCGGAAGAACAACATATGCAGCTGGGTAAAGGCGACTGCGGCAATCCCGAAAATCAGCCCCGCCACTAGCATGTAAGGAATGACGGCGACCTCAAACCCGATTCGGGCGTCCACATCAAAACTGATATCGCTACCAAACACCAGCTGACTGATTACAGCACCCAGCACAGAAGCCACAATCACCGGGATGAACCCGGCAATGGTGTGCTCCATCAAAATCACTTCCATAGCGAATATCACGCCGGCCATGGGTGTGTTGAATGAGGCAGAGATGCCGGCAGCCGCACCACAGGCAACCAGGGTCCGCAGGCTGTTTCGCGGTAAACCGAGCCATTGTCCCAGCTGGGAAGCTGTACCCGCACCAAGGTGCACACAGGGGCCCTCGCGGCCCACGCTCTGCCCTGACAGTAACGCAATCACCCCGCCACAGAATTACACCACAATATTGCGAAACGGCAGCGCGCCATTGTTGTTATGCAGGCGCTCCAGCACGTGGGACACACTCACTCGCATGGTTGCCGGATCAACCGTGTTGAAGACTAGCCCCAAACCAATAGCTCCCAGGCACGGCAGCAGAAAGCGCGCAGGCCGCGTTAGCGATTCGAAGCCTTCACTGTCGCCCATGGATATTAATAAAGGTGTCTCGAACAACCAGCGAAAGCCCACAATGATGAGAGCCGCGAGGATTCCGGAGATCACGCCGAGGGAAACCAGCTGCGGCAAAGCGTCGCTGTGGCTGAGGCGTTCGCGAAAATCCTCCACGCTTTCCGTGAGATGTGATTTATTCAGGCCCAAAGGCTTTGCTCTTTGTGTGATTGACTGCCAACTCCAAATTCTCATTTCAGCGAGCATGAGCAGCAGTCGGAGTAACAGTTAGAATAGCTGCTCCTCGAAATTTATTCAGCAGCAGGCCTGGCCTTTCAGAAGTGATTGACTGGCACCAATTTATTGACGGGAACCTGCCGCCCGCAGCCTGACACCAAGGGCTCCGGTGCCGCTAGCCTCTGATCAGTGACCCGGAACCGCTTGCAGCACCTGCCCAGCCGCGTTCAATTGCACCCACAGCGCGGGGATAACAATATGATTTTGGCCCAAATTTCCTTACCATAGACGGTTTTTGGAGCCCCCTTTCATGCGCCGATTGCTGCCTTTTCCAGGCCTGATGCTGCAATTCTGCCTGCTACTGCTGCTCAGCCAGTCGGCTCTAGCCCAAGGCACCCGTCCGCCGGGGTATACCGATAACGTAGAAGAACAGATGGCCCAAATGCAGGCCAGGGTGCGCTACGGCAGCTTTATAGAGAGTCTGGAAACCAGCACTGAGCGCCGGGCAGAGATCGATTCTGCCATTACCGCCGTATTTGTTGAGAGGACCACGGCAAGCAGAGACCGCAGCGCCGGCCGAGCCTCTGCGGTCGATTTGGAAGAAATCGCCTCCGCAGCTTACCTGCGAGAACAGCTGGCGGCGATAATGAGTGCCGAGGAGTTGGCGGAATTCGATCGCTACGAGGCTACCTATCAGCAGCGCCAATTGCGCAACAACTTCACCCTGCAGCTGGCTCGCGTCGCTGGCGGACTCACCGAGGCAAATCGGGAAGTCGTGCTGGAAGTCCTGATGCAGCATATGGGCGCGGGTCAGGAGCAGATTCAGGCATCCAATCGTGATGCGGTGGACGAGTCGCAGCGCCAGCTTCAGGCGCTGATGAATGCCCGCACAGAAATCGCCGCTCGCTTGGATGAGGCACAATTGCGGGAAGCGGAAAGATTTCTGGGTCAGATTCTATCGGGTCTGTTGACCACCCAGTCAATGAATGAGGCTGAGCAGTAGCAACTGAGGGCAATGGATGGACGCTAGAAAAAAGGACGTAGTGTCCTTCTGGACAATAACTGGAGCACCCGTTCGTAATTCGGTTGCCTAGACGGGTTAAATTGTGACTGCGAATTAGTCTGCGTAATCAGGAACATTGAAGGAGTATTCATGAGCATTAAATCAGGAACCAAATCTTTACTGGGTTTGGCGGCCGCAGCGACATTGCTGCTGACCGCCTGTGGTGAGCAGACTAGCGCCCCCGAACCCACTGCCGTGGCAACTCCCGCAGCGGTCGAGCAGAGCCCTGGTTATCGACGCATCAATTCCCCGAACCCTGAAGATCCGCTAGCCGCACAAATATACGAATTGGATAACGGCCTACAGATTTTCCTGACCGAGAACCACGAGGAGCCAAGATTCTATGCCGAAATTGCAGTGAGAGCCGGCAGCAAACATGACCCGGCAGATGGCACTGGCCTGGCACATTATCTCGAACATTTGCTGTTCAAGGGCAACCAGAATCTGGGCACATTGGATTATGAGGCGGAGAAGCCGCACCTGGACCGCATTGTCGAGCTCTATGAAGAGCACTTTCAGGAAACAGACCCGGCCCGTCGCGCCGAGATTTATGCCGAGATCAACTCCGAGGCCCAACTCGCGGCCCAATACGCCGTCCCCAATGAAATCGATAAGCTCTACAACAGCATGGGTGGCGGCGGCTTGAATGCCCACACCTGGTATGAAGAAACCGTGTACAAAATAGGACTGCCTTCAAACCGACTGCAGCAGTGGGCGGCGATTGAATCCGACCGTTTTGTCGACCCCGTGTTTCGACTCTTTCATACCGAACTGGAAACAGTTTACGAAGAAAAGAACCGCACCCTGGATAACGGCAGTCGCATCATTGGCGCGGCCCTGGATGAGCTGCTCTACAAAGTTCATCCCTATGGACAGCAGCCAACTATCGGTACCGTCGATCATCTCAAGAACCCATCCCTGGTTTATATCCAGAACTATTTCGACACCTATTACGTGCCCAACAATATGGGCATCTTCATCAGTGGTGACATAGACCCCAGCGAAACTATTGCCCTGATCGCAGAAAAATTTGGTGAGTGGGAATCCAAAGCTGTGCCTGAAGTAGGTCCCTGGCAGGAACCTGCCCTACAGGGCGCAGAGCGTCGTACTGTTCAGTATCCTGGCGAGGAACAGGTGCAGCTGGCGTTTCGCACCGCGCCTAATGGCAGCAGCGACAAGGAAGCCTTGATCCTGCTGGATATGATTCTGGATAACCGCACAGCGGGTCTGATTAACCTGAATCTGAACCAGCAACAGCTGGTGTCCCAGGCTGGCTCATCCCCCATGTTCCTGAACGATTACGGCTCGCAAAGCTTGTTCGGCGTACCCAAGCAGGATCAATCCCTTGAAGAAGTTGAGCAGCTGCTGCTGCAACAGATTGAAATCATCAAAGCCGGAGATTTCGAAGAATGGATTATTCCGGCCATCATCAATGATTTTCTTAAGAACGAAAAAGCCAGCCTGGAATTCAACGCGGCCCGTGTCACGATGATGCGCCAGTCGTTCATCGAAGGCGCCGACTGGGATTATCACATCGCAGAAATCGATCGTATGAAGCAACTCACCAAGCAAGATGTGGTGGATGTGGCTAACAAATATTTTGGTGATGACTACGTTGCGGTGTACCGGGTCGATGCGCAACATGAAGTGCCTGTGGTTGAAAAACCACAAATTGATCCGGTCACCATTGACCCGACTCGACAGTCTGAATTTGCAGAACGCGTGCTGGCCATGGAAGTGGAAGAGATAGAGCCGGTATTCGTGGAGGCGGACCGCGATTATCGGATTGTCGAGTTTGCACCCGGGGTAGAGCTTTACTATGCCCCCAATCCACTTAATGACCTCTTTACATTTTCCATCGGCATAGACGTTGGGACAGAAGCCGATAACAAGCTCGGTTTAGCGGCGGCGCTGATGGATGTTGCTGGCACGCAGTCCCTGTCCAATGAAGAGCTGCAAAAAGAATGGTACCGCATGGGTTCGGAGTTTCGGTTTGGCTCCGGTGAAAATGCATCGGCATTCTCGGTTAGCGGTCTGGATTCGCAGTTCGAAGACTCGGTTGCCCTGATGATGGAGCTCATTAACTCACCCAGCGCCGACCAGCAGACCCTAGAGCAACTAAAGGGCATTCTTCTCAAGTCTCGTGAAGACCAGAAGAGCTCCCCTCCCGCCATTGCCAGGGCGCTGTTCATGTACAACCGCTACGGCGAAGAATCCCCGATGCTGGAAGCAATGACTGGCCAGGAAATTCTTGATACCCAGGTCGAGGAGTTGCTGAACGCTCCAAGCGAGCTGCTCAACTACAAGCACACATTGGCCTATACAGGCTCCATGCCACTGGAAGAGCTGGTGGCTGCGCTGCGTCGCAACTACGGGGTTGAAGGCGAGCTCAGAGATACACCGGAATTTCGCTTCCGCTCTGCCCGTGCTATAGAAGAATCGGAGGTGCTGGTAGTTGACCAGCAGACGGCACAGGCACAGGTCAGAATCGAATTCGCTGACGGGGTCTACGATCAGGAAGACGGTTTGCTTGCGAACCTATATACCAACTACTTCGGCAGCGGCATGTCCAGCGTGGTGTTTCAGGAACTGCGCGAAGCGCGAGCCCTGGCCTATTCTGCCTCGGCACGCTATGCCCCCGGCGGTCGAGTGAACGCGGAAAACCTGATCATGGGTTCAATCGGCACCCAGACTGACAAAACTGCAGATGCGCTGGCGGCATTTATCGACTTAATCGACAACATGCCGAGTTCCTCGGAGCGTTTCGATGAGTCGGTCAACAGCATGCTCAATCGCTATCGCACGTCAAAGTTGAACTTCCGCGAAATCATTGGCGCCGTCCGCACCTGGGAAAGACAGGGTCTGGAGGGCGATCCGCGTCGCGGCAACTACCAGAAGCTGCAGGAAACTGAATTGGAAGATCTGCTGCAATTTCAACAGCAACACGTGAAGGACAGAGCCAAGCTCATTTCCATTGTTGGCGACCTGTCGATTATCGATACGGCGGAACTGGAGCAGTTTGGCACGGTCCAAGAGGTCAAGGTAGACGAACTGTTTGTCAACTGATCTTGCGGTAGCAATATCAATCGCAGACTGGGCAGTCCCACAACCCTGAAAAATATGAGTAGCGAACCCCCTGCCCTCAGCGTAACCGGGCTGTATAAAAAGTATGGCCAGTTCGAAGTTCTTAAAGGACTAGACCTGGTACTTTACCCGGGCGCAATTCATGGCCTGGTTGGCCTTAATGGGTCGGGCAAGACCACAACTCTGGAGTGCATTCTCGGCCTGCAGGATTTTGACCGCGGCGAAATCAGAGTACTGGGCCATGGCCCACGCAAACTTCACGCGGCTCAAGGCAAAATCGTCGCTATATTCGATACCCCCAGCCTCAATCCCAACCTCACTGTCAGACAGAGCCTGCGACAAGCCTTGCTCTTGAGTGACGGCGCTGCGCGAAAACCTGCTGAGGTTGAAGCCCAGTTAGGCATCACCAAATTCTCCGATTTCAAGATCAAGAATCTGTCCCTGGGCAACAAGCGTCGCGCTTCAATCGCCCATGCACTATTGGCCAATCCTGAAATCATTTTGCTCGACGAGCCCTTTAATGGACTCGACGCCGGCGGCGTGGATGAAGTGCTGGCGCTGATTAAAGACCTCAATCAGAAACAGGGCACCAGCTTCCTGCTTTCCAGTCACCAACTGCCCTACCTGGAAGAGATTTGCAGCCACATTGCTATCCTCCATGATGGGCAGATTGCAGCCAGCGATGAAAAGTCCAGACTGCTGGGTTCTGTGCAGTCCACAATTCGTATCCAGACCAATGACAATCACAGGGCCGCGAAAATCATCGGCCAGCAAGCTGGCTTGAGCCTGCAGACCAACACCAGTACTGACATACTGTTGGTGAACTCGGAAAAGATCGGCCCCGCCGACATTAATCGCCAGCTAGTTGAGCAGGGACTTGCCGTGAGCGAAATCGTTGCGGAACGCGCCTCCCTGGATTCCCTGTTTCGGCGCATCACCCAGAAACCGAATCCATGAACCTCGCGGTGAAGGGATTCATCAAGGCACTGCGCAGTGAACTGCTGATTGCGCGCCATACGCTGGGTGCCTGGCTGGTTGTATTGCTGCCCTCGGTATTTATTAGCCTGCAATTTCTTGTGGTGAAAATGAGTGAAACCGGCGCCGCTGCAAGAGACAGCCTGCTGGGCCAGGGCGGCTTTGATGCAATAATTGCCAATAATGCCTACGGACATTTTGTTGATGGCCTGAGCATGGGGCTTACGCTATTAGGGCTGCTGCTGGTTGCCCAGGCCGCCTACAGCTTCAGCGTGGATCGCGACAGCGGCGCATTGCGACACTTGTTAATTCGATGCAGCAGTCGCCGCGCCGTGGTCCTGGCAAAACTGCTACAGCTGCATTTGCTGGCTCTGCTGGCGATCCTGCTACTAATCGCGACCAGTTACCTGGTGAGTGACAGCCTGTGGGATTTTGGCCCGGTCGTGGAAGACGGTTTTGAATTGATCGGCGAGGAAGAGATCGCCTCGGAAATCAAGCTGGGATTAGAACTAGCCCTGTTACCGCTACCAGCAGCGATTGCGTTCGGCGTGTTGGTGTCGGTAGCAGCCAACTCCGCCACCCAGGCCGTAGTTTCTGCACTGGGACTAAGCCTGGTGCTGGATGTGTTCAAGGGTATGCTGGGTGAGTATGCTTTCTATCTCTACGCCACCTTTCAACCCTCACTGCTGGATCAGTCTTACCTGCAGGACGTAGGTCGACTGGTGCGCGGTTATTCCGATGTGCTGGTGGATGAGCGTTTCCTGGAACTCAATCAATGGGTTCCACTGCCTGCGCTACTGATATTGGTGGTCGCATCACTTTTCGTAGTGCAGAAACGCAAGGTCTAGTTTATGAAGTTCACTACCCGCTTTAGCGTCACCTTACTGTTGCTTTTGCTGGCAAGCTGCATCAGCTATGAACCCGTCATCCTGCGACCGGCAATCACATTGTCCGCCGAAGAGGTTGAGTTGGTATCAGCCAGCGCTGGCTCGGGCGTGGATTTCGGTATGGATGTCAGCCTCAATGAAAGCGATTCGCTATTCAATGTGGAGACATTGCCGGGCGTGCGATTGCGCGCAGTGAATAGCAACGGACCGGCGGCAAACGCCGGCCTGGAAATTGGTGATGTGATTCTCAGGATAAACGGCACCCAGACTGACCATCCCGACACACTGCTTGCCCTGCAGGCGAATCCGGTTGTAGACAATCAATATACGCTGGAAGTGCGGCGCGGTACTCTGGTGTTTGAGGCCAGCATGATCGCTGCAGTCAGATCGACTGGCGCACCGCCAAGAGAACTCTATCGCGTTGATCCAATTGCCAGCCGCGCCGGGTACCGCACTGAGCTAGTCAATGTTCCTGAGCGAGGCATGGTTGCCGCCGCCCGGGTGATGGAAATTTTTGCCGAAAGCCCGTTGCCTGCGGCGGGCATCGAAGCCGCAGCCCTGATCCTGGCGCTTAACGGCCGCTACCTGGATTCGGCCCAGGATCTGGTAAACCGCTTGAACACCGACTTTGAACCTGGCGACACCGTGCAGATGACCGTCGTACAGAATGAGCGCCTGACCAATCCCAAGGTTGAACTGTGGAATCCTGGCAGGCGTATTAGTCGCATAGCACTGGGACCCGTGTTGCAATACGAGTCCTCGCTGAGCCCGGTCAGCAGCAGCTTCACGCTAGTGGATTTATGGCTGTTTGCGCTGTACCGTTTCCAACAAAACGAAGGGGAACGATCCCATAGCATTCTTGGTCTAATCAATGTCAGCACCGACGTCGGTGAACTTATCGAAGAAACCAACCGCAGCAATTAACGGCACCCAAGCAAACCATGATTTGTCATCAGACAAAGCCAAGCAGAACCCAACATCCTGTCTCCACTGCGTTGCTGGGTCTGACCATGCTGTGCCTGCTCACTGAGGCCACGGCACAATCTAACTATGCCGCATTCGAATTGGAGCGCGAAGAAAACTGGCGCCCCATGATGTTGGAAGACGTGAATGGCGATGACGCCAAGGACATCATTTATTCGCACTATGATCCTGCCATCGGCCGCGAGCTTCACATTCACCACCAACAGGCCGACGGCGGCTTTGCCGCCACCCCGCAGCGGATTGAGGTAAAGACTGAAATTATCGCCATTGGCTTCGCCGACCTGCGACCCGACCCCGGCAAGGAACTGGTGCTTTTCGCGGACAGCGGCGTTTTTAGCCTGTCAACTGCTCAGGCAGGCTATGCGGGAAATCTAAAACTATTGCTTGAATGGGACCTGATCGCCGCGATCCCTGACCTTGAGGAAGCCCTCTTCACCAATATACCCACCGACATAAATGGCGATGGCTTTGCCGATCTGCTGCTTGCCGGTGATGATGAGTATGGGCTGTTCTTCGGAGGCCCTGATGAAACTTTCACCCTGGCCACCCGGTTCACCACCCTGAATGAAGATATCACGCCGGTTCAGCGCGCCAACAACGAATCAGATCTTGACGGCAGGCTGGGGATAAATCCGGATCAGGGTGTCGTGGTGGAGCTCAGAGTCGAACTGCCCTCTCCCTTTGAGGGCTTTGTCGAACAATGGCGGGAAAACGAGCTGGAGTCAGGCTCCCTGTTACGAAGCGAACAATGGATGCCGGGTGCCGTCCTGGCCCAGCTCAATGACGATGAGCTGTTGGACATCGCGTATATCAACGCCGGCGAAAATGGTCTGGGACAAATTAACATCCACTTCCAACAGGCTGACAGCGGGTTTGACTCCACACCGAATTGGCAGAGCGACCTGAATTCGAGCGGTGAGCTGCAGCTTGTCGAAATGAACCAGGATGGCAAAGTCGATTTATTACGTCTCTCCGGAGACGGAGATGACTGGACCGCTCGACTCTACCTCAACCAGGCAGGCAGCTTTAATTTTGCTGAGCCGAATCAGGTTATGCGCCTCTCCGGTTTCGACATGAATCTTGAAATCATAGAAAACGCCGAGGGTGAGGTCGTTCTCAACGCCAACTTTTATACCATTCCGGTGGTCGATGCGATTCGAAACGCCAGCATCAACCGTATCCAGTTACTTTACGGAAGCGGCGCCCGCGAGCCGGGTCAGGTGTTCAACCGCCGACCGGACTCCAGGCTCGAAGAAACGTTCTCCGCCGAGAATGTGCGCGGCCTGTCCGAACAGATGTCGCTGCGTTACGACGTGGATGGCGATGGCGCCAATGATGCACTCTACGTGACTGAAAACGGCACGTTGGCCGCAAAACAGATCGGGTCAGATCTGCGGATTGCCGATGAGCCGTTCTGGGAGTACGTGTCTCCCCGCACGGTATTCGAATTTGAAGTGCTAACGTTAAATGATGATAACCGACCCGACCTGCTGCTGCGCCATGGCAGGACCACGACGCTGCTGGTGACACAGCCTTGACCAAGAATCAGAGACCGAGTGACGATGCCAATCATGCATAGCAGATGGGGTTTGATCGCGCTATCCAGTGCAATGCTATTCGGTGGCTTAAGCCAATCTGGATGGTCAGCTGTGCCCGACTTCAAGCAGCAGGCTTTCAGTTTGCCGGCCAGCGCCGAATCTCTTGTAGTGGCTGATCTCAATGATGACGGCTTGAATGACCTGTCCACTCTGGTGAATGATCGTCTGAGAATATATTTTCAATCCAGCAACGGTTTTGACTTTAGCGCCGATTTCTCCGAGATACAGTTTGGCGCACGTGCCGTAGGCTGGGATCTCAGCAATGGCTTCAGTGGCAACGGCAGCACCACAGTGATTGCCTTACTGGATGGCAAGCGGGCGGTGTATTACCCGATCGACGATCGTACAGTTTTAGAACCAGAGGTAATTAAATCCGATTTACCCGGCTTCATCAGCTCTGGAGTAAGCCGCTTACATTTTGCCCGAGACATCGATACCGACGGCTTGCAAGATCTGGTGATTCCCGGCGCAGGAGAGATAAGCATTCTCATCAATGATTCGGGAAATTTCGAACCACCTCTCAGTATTCGTTCCGAAGTTCGCCTGCGCACGCAACTGAACATCAATCGCTTCAATCGCTCTGTTGGCCAAACCATACGTATCCCGTTACTGGATTTGCGTGACGTCAACGCCGACGGCAATGCCGACCTGATTTCTCGCACCGATGAAAAGCTGGATGTTTTTCTGGCGGCGACAGGCGACAGCTATTTCCCCGCTTCGCCGACTTATTCGCTGGACATTGCGGCGATTGAAGAACGCCTCGGTGACTTTGACATTGACACCCTCGACTTTTCCAATTTGACCGGCGTACTCGCCCTAACCCATGAAGAAATACTCGAGGACATAGACGGCGACGGTATCCATGACTTGCTGTTGAGGGAAGGCGGCAAGGTATCATTTTTCGGGGGCAGCGCCACCGGCATGGATCTCGAGCAGCCTCGCCAGGTGTTGCGCTCCGGCGGCAATGTCTTAAGTACCTTCCTCTATGACGAGAACGAAGACGGTCTCAAGGATCTCTGGCTCTGGCGAGTTGAACCAATTTCTGTGGGAGATATTTTCGTGTGGCTGGCGCTGTCGGGCTCTGTAGCGATCGAAGCCTTCGTATATCCTAATGACGGAGAACGGTTTGCTCGCAGACCCTCGCGAAAGGTGACAGTTGACCTTAAATTCCCTTCAGTTATGCGTTTGGCGAACGCGTACGAAAACCTCAACTCAGAGGTTGATGAAATTCAGGATCAGGGCATCGCGCGAACGACAGAGGCAGACCTTGAAGGCAGTCTCGAGGCAGATGACCTGGTGGTGCTGTTGGATAATCAGATTCAAGTGTTTCTAGATACAATAGAGCCGGGCCAGGATCAGGAGTTTCTTGGCGCACTGGGCTACTCCCGAAGTCGCAACAACTATGAAATTGATATTCGCGAAATCCTCGACAATGTGACACTCAGTGGAGACCCCAACCTCGATGTTGCCAGAAGCCAGACCGCTGCTGTCAGCATCGACCTTGGCAGCAATATCAGCAACGGTGATCTCGTCGCCGCCCAAATCAACAGCGATCAACTCGACGACATCATTGTCTTCACCAGTTTCGACGCTAGTCAGATTCGGGGAATACTGTTACTCTCGAAGTAACTCGCCTGCCTTCATCAAGAGCCTTTTAGTGAAGAAAATTGTCTGGACCGCCTTTGGTGCTTCCTTTGTCCTGGTCAATGTAATTGCCGAGGTAGGTGCCTACTACACAGGCATCTATATCCACATGTTCTTCAGAATTGCACTCATCGTTGGCGTCACCCTCGGCGCGACCGTATTGGGAGGCACCTTTAAGCTGATTGACGTTCTGGATCAGGAAAAACCGCTAGCCGGCACGGTTAAGGATACCCTCGGAGCGGATCGCAAAAAGACCTGAGAGCAGGTGCTGGTTTACCTTGCAGGACCGCTAATCCCTCCCTTCTCCCCCAAATCCGCTTCAATTGAGCTTTGCGGGGAAATGTGCTTTCATCCAAGCGGTTTCTGTGCTCGACAAGAGAATAGAAATCGGGTCCAGATAGGCCATTAGTCGTCACCGTGAATGTCTCTGATTGAGCATCTCGAAACGATAAGTTGATAGGCGTTTCCAACAGCCACAGCTCCTGTCCCGTCTGTTTGAGAGAAATAAAAAAAGAATCCAGCATCGTGCCCGCATTCAAGAAATACGGTTCAAGCCTGTGTCCTGCGCTATTGGCATTACTCGCCGTAACTATGTTGACAGCCTGCAGTGATGAACTGAGTCGGGCCCGCCCCTATGTGCTCACCACGGCAACCACTGGCGGCACCTTTTACCCGGTCGGTGTAGCTATCGCTACCATCACTCACGCACAGCTCGCTGAAAGCGACGGAATCTCCATGACCGCCATCAGTTCGGCTGGCTCACTTGAGAACATTAAATTACTCAGGGACAACCAGGCGCAGTTCGCTATCTTGCAGGGTCCCTTCGGCGCCTGGTCCTGGGACGGCGATGGCCCAGTAAGCACTCCCCAGACCCATATCCGAAGCGTCAGTGCCCTTTGGAAAAACGTTGAACACTTTGTGCTGCTCTCTGACCTGACCGAAAACGGCACCATGGCGGATCTCAACAACCTGGATGGAGATCGCTACGTGCTGGGTGCACGCAACTCCGGCGCAGAGCAGACCGGGCGTTTTATACTCGATACCCTGGGCATTGATTACCAAAGCAAATTTAGCCTGGCCTATATGGGCTACGGCCCGACCACCGGCGCAATTCAAGATGGCAATATAGTTGGCATGAACATTCCGGCAGGCGCACCGGTCAGTTCCATCACCCAGGCCTATGCCCTGATGGGTGACCGCATGACGATTCTGAACTGGACCCAGGAATCGCTGGACCGGATTAACGCGCGCTACCCACTGTGGGACTGGTACGAGTTCCCGCCCGGCACGTATCCCAATCAAACTGAATTAATTCGTACCGTGGCCTCACCTAATGTACTCGTCACCAGGGTCGACATCCCAGATGAGGCGGTATACAACATTACAAAAGTTATATGGGAAAACCTGTCAACCCTGCATGATATCCATCGCGCCACTCGCGACATGCGTATGGAGATCGCAATCGATGGTCTCGGTGCACCGCTACACCTCGGCGCAATCCGCTACTATCGCGAGATAGGTCTGGAAATTCCCGAACGACTACTCATCACCGAAGCAGAGGATCGCGCCAACGGCGCAGGGAGCAACAGCCCATGACATCACCCTGGCTGCGCTGGTCGGCATTCCTGTTTGCCCTGTTTCATATTTACTGCAATGTGTTCGCCAGCATTTCCGAACTATGGCTGTCAGCAATCCACTTTGGAGGCTTTGGCGCCATCTGCATGTTTATGGCCAATGAGTTGCTCACAGATGGCAAGAAGTCTCCACAGTACTGGATCAATGTGGTATTGGCGCTGCTAGCTATAGCAGCTGCGGCTTACCTTCTGCTATTTGAAAACGCGCTTTACGCGAGGGAAACGGAATTTATTGCCAGCGACTACGTGTTCTCAATAATCGCCATCGGATTGGCGATGGAGTTTACCCGCCGCACCACCGGTTGGTTTATGCCGACTCTTATTGCGGTGAGTCTCTCCTATATTCTCTTTCTGGGTCGCTACATCGGCGGCGTATTTGCCTTTCCAGGCCTCAGTCTGGAAACCGTCATGTATCGCAGCTATTTCACCAGCGAAGGCATGTTTGGACTCACCGCCAATATTTCTTCTACCTTCGTTTTTATGTTCATCATCTTCGGCGCATTCCTGCTTAAATCAGGCGCCGGAGACTTTATCGTGCGTCTGGCCAACTGCCTGACGCGTCGCCTCACCGGTGGTGCTGGCCTGGTGTCGGTGGTCGGGTCCGGACTGATGGGGTCGGTTACCGGATCTGCAGTCGCTAACACGGTTTCCATCGGCGTCATCACCATCCCCATGATGAAGAAGTCCGGCTTCACACCGCGCTTTGCTGCTGGCGTTGAGGCCGCTGCCTCTACCGGTGGAGCACTGATGCCGCCAGTCATGGGTGCCGGTGCCTTTGTGCTGGCAAGCTATACGCAGATCTCCTATCTCACTGTGATTGCGGCATCGGCCCTACCCGCCCTGCTCTACTTCCTCACGGTTTCCTACTTTGTGCGAATTGAAGCGAAGCGACTGGGGATGACCCCGGTGCAGGATGGTGAAGGCGAATCGGTACGCACCGTATTAAAAGAAGGCTGGCACTTTATTATTCCGCTCAGTGTTTTGATCGGGTTTCTCATCTCCGGCCGCACGCCTACCTCGTCGGCTGCCTTCGCCATCCTGTCCGTGATTGCCGCATCCTGGCTTTCCTCAACACCGATGAAACCGCAGGACATCTTCGATGCCGTGGTTGATGGAGTGCGCAACATGGTGTCCACTGCCCTGCTGCTGGTCGCCGTAGGTATCGTGATCAACGTGGTCACCACCACCGGCGTAGGCAATGCGTTTTCCCTGATGATTGTGGAATGGGCGCAGGGCTCACTGTTAATCACACTGGTCCTGGTTGCCCTGGCATCCCTGGTGCTAGGCATGGGATTACCGGTCACCGCCTCTTACATCGTGCTGGCCACGCTGTCGGCGCCGCTGATTTTTGATCTCATTAGCCAGTCCCAACTGTTGGCCGCACTGCAGGCAGGCGATCTGCCCAGCAACGTGGCGGCAACACTCAGCCTGTTTGGCGGAGACCCAGTGGTCGCCCTGCAGGAAATGCCCATGGAAATGAAGCAACTCATTCGCCAGGAAATGCTGCCGGCGGAATTGCTTACCGGTATGCTGTTAAGCGCACACCTGATTATCTTCTGGCTGTCCCAGGACAGCAACGTCACGCCACCCGTATGCCTGGCTTCATTTGCGGCTGCGGGCATCGCAGGCACCAAACCGATTCCTACCGGTCTCACCAGTTGGAAAGTCGCCAAGGGGCTGTACCTGGTGCCGATACTGTTCGCTTACTCGCCTCTGATCTCAGGCACCTGGCCTGAACGAATCGAGGTATTCCTGTGGGCATGTATGGGACTCTACGCTCTGGCTGGCTTGCTACAGTGGCATCTTGAGGCGCGCATTACACCAGCCGCAGCGCTCGCTTTATTGGTCAGCGCATTCCTGCTGATGTGGACACCCCTGCCCATCTATTATCACGCCCTGGGCGCCGCCTTGCTGGTGGGCATAGTCTTTTTACAGCACCAAAACAACCAACTCGTCACCGCAGTGGCTGAACCACAAACAACTTGATAACAGCTTGAGAAAACTTCATGAGTAACTACAGCGCAAACGAAATACATCTAATCAATCGCCCAGCCGGCATGCCCAGCGCCGCAGACGTGGAAATGGTCCAGCGCGAGTTGACACCTCCCGCGGCGGGCCAGGTGTTGATCAAAAATCTGTACATGTCAGTAGACCCTTACATGCGCGGACGCATGCGAGAGAATGCCGTGTATGCCGACGCCTACCAGCTAAATAAAGCGATGTATGGCGGCGCCATTGGCGAAGTTATTGAGTCCCAGTCTGACAAGGTGAAGATCGGCGACATCGTGTTGAATCAGGGAGCCTGGCGCGACAGGCTGGTGGCCGACGATTCATCGGTCACCGTCTTGCAACCTTTCGACAAAGACCGGCTGTCTCTCTATCTCGGTGCGCTTGGCATGCCCGGTTTTACCGCTTATGTCGGCCTGAAGAAATTCGGTGAACCGAAAGCGGGAGAAACTGTATTCGTTTCCGCCGCCTCGGGAGCAGTCGGCGCCATCGTCTGCCAGATTGCCAGACAGTTGGGCTGTCGTGTAGTGGGCAGCGTAGGCAGCAACAGCAAAGCGCAATGGCTAAAAGAAAAATGTGGCGTCGACGCCACCATCAACTACAAGACCTGCGGTAATCTGACCAAAGCGCTGGCAGAAGCAGCTCCGGACGGCGTCGATGTGTATTTTGAGAACGTGGGTGGTGAACACCTGCAGGCCGCCCTCAACGTGATGAATCCATTTGGCCGTATCGCGGCCTGCGGCATGATCTCAGCTTACAACGATGCCAAGCCGGCACCAGGGCCCAACAACTTGATGCTGATTGTCGGCAAAAAGATTCGCATCAACGGTTTTATCGTCTTTGACCATAGTGAGATGCAAGCAGAATTTCTGGAAAAAATGGTTGGCTGGATTCAGGACGGCAAAATCCAGTATCAGGAAACAGTTTATGAAGGTCTGGATAAAGCCCTCGATGCCTTTCTAGCCCTGTTTAGCGGCGATAACTTTGGCAAGATGATCGTAAAAATCTAGATCACTCTTTTTTAACTTCTACAATCGACTATCTTGAAACTGGCCGACCCCTTTGCCATTCGGGGTTGGCCAAAATCTACATGTCGGTAGGGCTTGCTGCGCTCAACGAAGCAACCACAGCACTGCCTATGCATCAGGTGCCAGTCGCTGCGCGCAAATCCTCTACTGCTTCGTTATGGCTAAGATAGTTCTTGCCAGACAGCGATTTGAAGAAACCCGTTGTTGCAAGGCGGTCCATGATAGGGCCTTTGACTTCCGACAGATGGAGCTTGATTCCCAGCCCGGAAAGGGTTTCATTAATTTTCTCCAGCGTCTCCAGAGCACTGAGATCTATGCGGTTTACCGCCGCACACATCAACACGACATGTTCCAACTTCGGCTTGTCTGCCACCAGCTCAAAGATCAATTCTTCCAGGTAACGTGTGTTAGCAAAATAAAGACTTTCATCGATTCGAATTGAAAGCTGGTTCTCGAAAGTCTCGACATCATGACGATCGACACTACGGAAATGTTCTGTGCCCTCGATTCGCCCTACTACGGCAACATGGGGTTTGGATTCCTTGTACAAGTGGATCAGTATTGAAACCAACACGCCAGTGGCAACACCTATCTCGACACCAATCGCAAGCGTCAGCAGCAGGGTTAAAGCCACGGCGACAAAGTCTGCCTTGGAGTAGCGCCAGGATCTACCCAACATGGAAAAATCCAGCAGCGGGTAGACTGCCACCAGAATGGTCGACGCCAGGCAAACCCGCGGCAACCAGAACAGAGCCGGGGTCAGGAACAGCGCAACGATTGCTATGATGAGCGCGGTAAACGCACCGGCCGCAGGAGTTGCCGCCCCGGCCTCGAAATTCACTATGGATCGGGAAAAACCGCCACTAACAGGAAAGCCGCCGCCAGCGGACACCGCCATGTTAGCCGCCCCCAACCCTACCAGCTCCTGATCCAGGTCTATCCGCTCGCGACGTTTGGCCGCCATGACCTGAGCGACGGAGACTGACTCCACAAAGCCGATAATGGCTATTAACACTGCTGACCCTAATAGCCCCCGCAGCTGTTCAACGGTAAAAGCAGGTAGCTGCAAGTCTGGCAAACCTGCAGGCACTTCACCCAACAGCTGCACGCCAAGCTCATCAAGGCGAAACAGAAAAGCGAACAGGGCTGCCAGCACGGCAACCAGCACTGGACCCGCGCGCGACAGCGTGCCGGCTAAAGATTCAGAAACGCCACGCTTCAACAGCTGCGTCGCAAGCCCACGCTTACACCACAGGATGCCTGTAATGGAGGCAAGACCAAGGGCCAGAGAGATCAGATTGGTTTCGGGCACGGCGAACACCAGCGCTGGCACCAGTTCCAACACGGATTGCCCCGCCGCCTCAACACCCAGCAGATGACGCAGCTGACTGATGGCAATGATAACTGCCGATGCCGTGATAAAAGCGCTAATCACGGGATGGGAGATAAAGTTTGCCATGAAGCCGAGACGCAACAAACCGAGCACCAGCAGGAAAGCACCGGACAGAAAGGTCAGTGCAAATGCCGCCGAGGTATATTGACTGACGCCGCTCAACTCCAGCTTGGCCAGCGCCGCTGCGGTCATCAAAGACACCACCGCGACCGGCGCAACGGAAAGGGTATTACTGCTGCCGAACACACAGTAAACCGTCAGGCCAAACAGGCTCGCATACAGACCGGTTTCAGCCGGCATACCGGCCACCAGGGCATAAGCCAGGGTTTGAGGAATCAACATGATGGCAACGATAACCGCAGCCACCAGGTCATCGACCAGCTTGACCTGATTGTATCGGGGCAGCCAGCCCAGAATGGGAATGAAACGAATAAGAGCGCCGATTTGCTTCAACTAGTCAATCGCTCCCGCAGAAGCGGCCGAGTCGCAATCTTGAAAGCAAACAAGTCTATCCCTATCCCTGGGCCAGCAAGTTGCGCAAATCAATAATTGCGGCATTGGCACGCGACACATAGTTGGCCATGGTGAGTGAATGATTGGCAAAAATACCAAAGCCGGAACCATTGAGAATAACAGGGAAAAACACAGTGCGCTGGCTGGCCTCTAATTCCCTGATGATCTGCCGCAGGCTGGCCATTGCGTTCTTGTCTACCAGCACCTCCTCGAAGTCCACTTCGATCGCACGCAGAAAATGCATCAGCGCCCAGGTCGAGCCTCTGGCCTCGTAAAACACATCATCAATTTCTAGCCAGGGCGTTCGCACTTCCACTTCGGCACTGGAGGGCGTGGACTGCACTGCCGCAGACTCTTCCGCAGTGTCAGTGTTAATTCGGGCCTGCCCCACACTGGCGCTGAGGCGCTGCGACAAGCTACCCAATCGCGACTCGACATTGAGCAACCATGACGCCAGGTTATCGGCGCGAGCAAAGAACTGTGCATCCACATTCGCAGGGTCGGAAATTCGCAGCAAATAGGAATCCACCCGCTCGATTGCCTCGCGATACTCAGACTCGGTGGGCGGAAACAACCAGCTATCACTATTGAAGTTAAAATTGGGCTCAGCAATGATCAGGTCAGGGTCTTCAGTGGACTGGGATTGCGAGCGACTGAAATCCTCCCGAAAAGACCGCGACAAATCCCTGACCTGAACCAGAGCGCCATATTCCCAGTTCGGGATATTATCCAGGTATAACCCAGGAGGCATGACATCATTGGTGAGGTATCCCCCCGGCTTGTCCAGCAAGGTTTCCGCCACTCTAATCAAGGCCGAAGTAGTGATTGCGCCAGGGACGGTGTCTAGCCCTGAACCGGTAAGCTTCTCCTGTGCGTTTAACCTGACATCGAAATGCGCTGGCTCATTGCTCCAATACATCCCGACCAGCAGAATCAGGATAATCAAGAACCCCATGCCAGTGAGGATTCCGCGACACCATCCCGCACTATTCTCACCCGGTGTGAGCAATGCTATGAAGCTGGTCCAACCCTGCTTTAACTTGTCGAACATACTCAGTTACTCGCTGCAAAGGGCAAATGGTTGATGAACTCAATATGGTGCCGCATCAGTCCTCGGCTTCTGGCAATCGTAAGCGCACACCACTGCGACTGGCTAACTCGATATTGCCACGCAAGCGATAGCCGGATACCGCCTCACGCATAACACTGAATATCCAACGGGCCACGTCATCACTAGGCGCGGTAATGAGAAAAAATGCTTCGTTTTCTCGAGCCTGCTCTGCAATGGCAGCAATCTCTTGCTGGATCGCCTCAGAGCGCTGTGCCAGCTCACCAGCATTTAACTCAAAGAACAGATCGCCGGAGTCTTTCTCGGCCTGCAGTAGGTCGCCAGCCTCGACGATGGCAGGATGGGCCGGATTGACATAGCGCGCCCTGCCCAACAGAGTCTCCGCTTCCTCAAACAAGCCCTGGCGACTGGCGTCCTGCGCCAATTCGACATAGCGCAGCACGATATCCTCGAGGCCTTCGAGAGCAATTACATTATCGGGATCGAATGAGAGTACCCGCTGGAAACGGTCGTAGGCGTTGTCATTCATCGGCGTCAGCAGGCGATCCGCGTCCAATGCCTGTAAAGCTGCAAACAGCAAATCGGCAATCATACGCGGGCTGCCGTTAGCACTAGCGCCACGAATCACCTCGGCCTCAGACAGAGTCCGGATCTGGATGGCCTGCTCTGTCTCCGCGGCAGTTTCTGGCTCCGGCGTTTCCGTCGCACAGGCTACCAGCAAGACGCCGCAACCCACCACCGTGAGCAAACGCAAAGACAGTCTGGGAATACCGCCTGATTTCATGTTGTCGCTGATACTCAGTTAGTGAGCTCCGCAAAAGAGAGATAGCGAAGTTTATCACCTTCTGCAACCGCAGTATGGGGCGGAATGATGGCAAGACCATCTGCAACACTGAGGGAAGCCCCAACTCCCGAACTCTGGTTGTCGAGAGGTTTCAGGCTCAAACCGTCCTCTGCATTTCGGCCCAACGTCACCCGGATGTATTCCTGGCGCTCGCCGCATTGCGCTCGGTCGAAACCAGCGGGCACATCAATCCAATCCGAAAAAGGCCGGTCACAGGCCTGCATAGACAATAGAGCCGGGCGCACCAGCAGCACGAAGGTGACAAACGCCGAAACCGGATTTCCCGGCAAGCCAAAAAACTGTTTACCGCATACCTTGCCACTGGCAAAGGGTTTGCCCGGCTTGATGGCGAGCTTCCACATATCCAGACCGCCCAGGGATTCCACCGCTGGTTTGACGTGGTCTTCTTCGCCGACGGAAACCCCGCCTGTGCTGATGATGACATCTACCTGTTCGGCGGCGGTTTTTAACACACTTTGGGTGGTATTAAATTCATCACCAACCACACCCATTTCTATGACTTCCGCACCAAGATTCCTGAGCAATGCCGCGATAGTGTAGTTATTGGAATTATAGATTTGGCCTAGCTTTAATTCAGTGCCAGGTGGCACTAATTCATCACCAGTAACCAGTAAAGCCACCCTTAGCGCCCTTCTTACCGTTACCCGGGTGAGACCCACGGAGGCCAACACACCAATATCCTGGGGACGCAAGCGGCGCCCTTCACCAAATAGCTTCGCGCCAGCAACAATATCTTCACCCGCAGCGCGCACATTCTCGCCCGGAACCACTGCCTGCAGGATGCTTATAGCCTCATCTTCAGCGCGGGTGTTTTCCTGCATCACTACGGCATCCGCGCCCGGCGGCAGCGGTGCCCCGGTGAAGATGCGGGCCGCGGTGCCGGCCTGGAGTGGCTCACCTACCTGACCAGCAGCAATGCGCTGACTGACTTGCACCAAACCTCGTGCACCCTGACTATCTGCGGCCCTTAGTGCATAGCCATCCATCGCGCTGTTGGCATGTGGCGGCACGTTTATCGGCGCAGCCACATCGCTACCAACGATTCTCCCCAACGCCTGCTCCATCGGAACCGCCTCGACTTCCAGCATCTGCGGCAGGGACTGCAGCAGCGGCGGAATTGCTGCTTCGATAGGTGTCAGTGGCTTGCCAGGATGGCTCGGGGGCATCTTGTCACTCTTCTTTTTCGCTAGTTTTTGCGCTGAGGAAATTCAAGGTTGGTGACTGACAGTTGCCGCCTCAAGCCGCACTGGTCTCAGCGGAGTCACCGTCGTCCTGGGTCTGTTTAACATAGCCACCCCTGTCGCCGTAAAGGAGTTTCACAACATCCTGCAGATGGCCGCGCCAGGATTTTTGCTTAATACCAAAAGTGTCAAATATCTTCTTACTGGACATTGTGGAATTACGAATCTCTGGCGCCCGCGCCTCGCGCTCGATAAAGCGCGTGGTGTCCAGCAGCTGGTAGATTTCTTCATCGTAGCTAGCCGCATACTTCAGGGTTAATTCCGCAAACTCGGCCTCTTCCTTGGTCTCCAGCCCGCTGTAGTGATAGGTACCCCATACGTTGGCTTCACAATCTACCTGCCGGGCAACTGCGAGAATTGCGGCAGCCATGTCGCCGGTATGGGTCGGACTAAAGCGCCGCTTGGTGACCTGCACTTCACCTCGATTCTTGATCGCGGTTCGAATCCAGGACTTGATCAGTCCCCGCTTCCACTTACCGAAGAGCCATCCCGGTCGCAGGATGATATGGGCATTATGCTGCCGCACGGCCTGCTCTCCCGCCAGCGAGGAAAGCCCGTAAACTCCCCGCGGATTGGTGTCATCACTTTCGTTGTAAGCGAGGCGCTTGCCGCCATCAAAGACATAGGGAGTGGACAGGTGCAGCATTGGCACATTCAGGTGATTGCAGATTTCGGCCAGGGTACCAGGCAGCTCCGCATTCACCTTGTGACAGCGGTCCACCGCGGATTCTGCGCGCTTTAGTGCGCTATGGTTACCCGATATGAAGTCGGTCAGGTTGATCAGTTGGGTGGGGGCGTAATCCGTCACCATCTTGGCAATAGCCACACCATTATCCGGATCAAAGTGCTTATCCGGGGGCGACATGAAACGAATCTTGCGGCGCCGCAAAATTTCGATGAGATCTTTGCCGGTAGGACTATTAGCCCCGGCGATGAACAACCGCATCTGGAGAATCCATCTTCAAATCAGTAAGTTAGCTAGTTCGAACACCCTAACTTCAGGCAAAGCCCGGCACAAGTCAAGTGCCCGACCCCTCGGTACGGGGAATCCGCTGTCGAAAGCTAACTCGGACTATAAAAACAGGATTGGGTGACAGGCTGCCGGCGCTCGCCCACTGCTTACGGTGAGCAAGCTGGCTACAAGTCTCTAGAAAGGAATATCGTCATCGAAGTTATCGAAATTCTGCGGGGCGGCAGGCGCGGCCTGCTGCTGATTGGATTGTGGCGCCGGCGCTGACGCCTGCTGTCCACCAAAATCTTGCGAAGCGCCACCACGAGAATCCAGCATCTGCATTTCATTAGCCACAATCTCGGTCGTGTAGCGCTTCACGCCGTCCTGTTCCCAGGAACGTGTCTGCAGCCGACCTTCAATGTAGAGCTTAGTGCCTTTCTTGACATACTGCTCCACAATTTCCGCGAGCCGATTGAAAAACACCACCCGATGCCACTCAGTTTTTTCCTGCTGGTCGCCAGTATTCTTGTCCTTCCAGGTCTCGCTGGTTGCCAGAGACACATTGGCCACAGCATTGCCATTTGGCATATACCTGACCTCAGGATCATTACCCAGATTACCGACGAGAATTACTTTATTTACACCGCGACTTGCCACACTTTTCTCCCTAGCTGCCCTAGCTGACTTTTATATCGGAAACTCTGCAAGTCTATACCATCGATCTGATTAAGTGGAATTTTCCGCTTAAAATCTCCTGAGATACTGAGTGGACCGCGGGCACGGTATACACCTCCCTGTCCCGGTTAAACACTATTGGGTGTCAAGAGAAGCTGCGCGCTGTGGAGCAAACATTCCGGACACGCCGTAAACCCGTCCCTGGAGGCTCGAGTGCAGCATCCATGCCGCACACGGCCCTGAATATTTCCCCCACAGCACTTGCACTCAACTTCCCTGCGAAGTTTGGCAAAGACAATTAATCGATTACAGAGCATTTGCAACTACGCACCTCATTCCTCTTCTACCGAGATGGGTTCTAATCTCAGTTAAGGACACCAAATATTTCATTTCAGACCTTGCAGGGAGTTAGCAGCGAGTGAAGCGGCGTCTCCCTGCAGGGCCGTGTCAGGCAGGGATGCCTGGCTCGAGCCCCCAGGGATGGGTTCACGGCGAGTCCGGCAGGGAGACGCCGCTTTGCTAGCTTTCTCCACAGATAAAAATCCATCTCGACTTTACTCTCGTAATTAAAGGGTCCGATAATGGTTAGTTTGGCTCAGTGCTTGAGATTTTCATGGATAAGATCGTAGTACGGGGTGCCCGCACCCACAATCTGAAGAATATCAATCTCACGATTCCCCGCGACAAGCTGGTCGTGATCACCGGCCTGTCCGGTTCCGGCAAGTCCTCCCTGGCTTTCGATACCCTTTATGCCGAAGGTCAGCGCCGTTATGTCGAGTCGCTCTCAACCTATGCACGGCAGTTTCTGTCGATGATGGAGAAGCCGGATATCGATCATATCGAGGGCCTATCCCCGGCGATCTCGATCGAACAAAAATCCACCTCCCACAATCCCCGCTCCACTGTTGGCACAATCACCGAGATATACGACTACCTGCGACTGCTGTTTGCCCGGGTAGGTGAACCCTTCTGCCCGGAGCACAACACCAAGCTGGAAGCGCAGACTGTCAGCCAGATGGTCGACCAGGTGATGGCCCTGCCAGTGGACTCCAGGGTAATGGTATTAGCGCCAATTGTGCGTGAGCGTAAGGGTGAACATGTCCACGTTTTTAATGAACTGCGAACCAGCGGCTTCATTAGGGCACGGGTGGATGGCCTGGTTTGCGAAATCGACTACCCGCCAGAGCTGGAAAAAAACAAGAAACACTCCATCGATGTGGTCGTCGACCGCATCAAGATAAAGCCGGGACTGGAACAACGCCTGGCGGAAAGCTTTGAGACCGCGATCCAGCTCGCCGATGGACTTGCCATGGTGGCGCATATGGACAAGGAGGGTGAGGAGGACATGGTGTTTTCTTCCCTGTTCGCCTGCCCTAGGTGCGGGCACAGTATCTCCGAATTGGAGCCACGGCTGTTCTCATTCAATAATCCGGCCGGCGCCTGCTCGACCTGCGATGGCCTCGGCCTGAAGCAATTCTTCGATGAACAGCGCGTCATCACCGATGAGACCCTGGCGCTGCCTGAGGGCGCGATCCGCGGATGGGATCGGCGCAATATCTTCTATTTCCAAATGCTCACATCGGTAGCCGACCATTATGGCTTTGCTATCGAAACCCCGTTTAACAAGCTGCCTAAGAAATATCAGCAGGTCATCGTCTACGGCAGCGGCAAAGAAGTCATCGAGTTCCATTACGTCAATGACCGCGGCAATACCTATACCCGCAGCTGGCCCTTCGAAGGCATCCTGCCTAACATGGAGCGGCGCTTTCGCGAGACGGAATCCTCCATGGTGCGCGAGGAGCTGGCTAAGTACATGAGTTCGCAACCCTGCCCGGATTGTGAGGGCACGCGACTGCGAAAAGATGCGCGCTTTGTTCTGATCAAGGGCGCCAACTTACCTAGCATCACCGAGATGACCGTTTCCAATGCGTCAGAATACTTTGCGAAACTTAAATTGAAGGGCAAGCAAGCCAAGATTGCTGAGAAGATATTAAAGGAACTCCAAGATCGCCTGAAGTTCCTGGTAGACGTGGGGCTAAACTACCTGACCCTGAGCCGCAGTGCCGACACACTGTCCGGCGGTGAGGCCCAGCGCATTCGCCTGGCCAGCCAGATCGGCGCCGGACTGGTAGGCGTCATGTACATTCTTGATGAGCCTTCCATCGGCCTGCATCAGCGCGACAACACACGGCTGCTGAAAACGCTGTTTCATCTGCGGGATCTGGGTAATACGGTTATCGTGGTGGAACACGACGAGGAAGCCATCACCAGCGCAGACCACATTATAGATATCGGCCCAGGCGCTGGTGTGCACGGTGGGAATATTGTGGCGGAAGGCTCACTGGACCAGATCAAGAAGTCACGCAACTCCCTTACCGGCAAGTACCTGTCCGGCAAGGACAGTATTGCTGTGCCTGATGAGCGCCACCCGCGTGCTGAGGACAGACTGCTCGAACTGCATGGCGCCAGCGGTAATAACCTGCAGAATGTAAACGTCAGCATTCCCATTGGCCTTTTCACCTGCGTGACCGGTGTGTCCGGTTCCGGCAAATCGACCCTGATAAACAACACCCTGTACCCGATCACCGCCACCAAACTGAATAAGGCGACGACGCTTAACCCGGCACCCTATGAAGATCTCGACGGACTGCAGCATTTGGACAAAGTGGTAGACATTGATCAAAGCCCCATCGGTCGTACGCCCCGCTCCAACCCCGCTACTTACACCGGAATTTTCACACCGGTGCGCGAACTCTTCGCCGGCACCCAGGAAGCCCGAACTCGTGGCTACAAACCCGGGCGCTTTTCCTTCAATGTTAAGGGAGGTCGCTGCGAAGCCTGTCAGGGCGACGGTGTGGTCAAAGTTGAGATGCACTTCCTGCCAGATGTCTACGTGGCCTGCGATGTCTGTCGCGGCAAGCGCTACAACCGGGAAACTTTAGAAGTTACCTACAAAGGCAAGAACATCAACGAAGTACTGGACATGACTATCGAGGACGCGCGCGATTTTTTCGACGCGGTTCCAGCCATTGCCCGTAAACTGCAGACCCTGATGGACGTAGGGCTGTCCTATATTTGTCTGGGTCAGTCTGCAACGACTCTCTCCGGTGGCGAGGCGCAGCGGGTCAAGTTGTCGCGGGAACTCTCTAAGCGCGACACCGGCAAGACGCTGTATATCCTCGATGAACCCACCACTGGGCTCCACTTCGCAGACATCAAGCAACTGCTCGCCGTACTGCATCACCTGCGTGATCAGGGCAACACCATTGTTGTAATCGAGCATAACCTGGACGTGATTAAGACGGCGGATTGGGTGGTGGATCTCGGCCCCGAAGGCGGCAGCGGCGGCGGCAAGATCATCGCCGAAGGCACGCCGGAACAAATAGCGAAGAAGCGTGGCTCCCACACCGGGAAATTCCTGAAAAAACTTTTAACTGGCTAAGTGTAAGCCTGTTCATAAACGGAGATGAGCTCCTGGTGCTGGTCGCCTCCTTGTTTAATCATGCGCCAGATTGAGGCGCATTAGGGTCAAGCGTGAAGCGCCCTTAGATACTATTTCCCCCCATAACAAAAAAACGCTTGGGGATGCCGCTGCCGTTGTGACAAAATTGTGACAGCGGTTGCACAGAAGGAGCCTGCTCGGCAAACCATTGTAAAGTCTAAAAGCCAGAATTCACCTGAGCTTCCGGGACAGACATTGCCGATAAAAACTCTCCTGCTGTAATAAAAATGCAATCACAAGGCCCTTAGAATACCGGCCTGAAAAACCAGCCGTAGCGGGCGCAAGGAAGCGTGTCAAAGCAATCGAGAGCCGCGGTTCAAACAAACACTACACACATACTTTTATACTCTATCAGGAGGAGCACATGCGCTATCCACATGGTGCAAAGAAACTGCTGTGTGCCTCTGTTCTGGCAGCCATCGGATTTACCGGTGAGTTGGCAGCACAGGACACCTCATCCGCAATCCGCGGGCGTCTCGTAGACGCTGCCGGCAATCCCCTGGCGAATGCCACGATTGTTGTTCAGGACTCCAGAACCGGCGCTACCCGTACGCTGGAATCTAATAACACCGGTACTTTCTATGCCACTAACCTGCCGGTCGGCGGCCCCTACATCGTTACCATCAACAACTCCAAGACGGTCACGATTAACTCAATTCAACTGGGTGATATCTACAACCTCACGGTCGATATGGGCGCACCCAGCGAGATCGAAGAGATCATCGTATTCGGCGAAGCCAATACCCTGGTAGATATCGCAGCTGGCCCGTCAGCCACTTTCGGTACCTTTGACCTGGATACAGCGGTAGCCTACAACCGCGACATCCGCGACGTGTACTCCCTCGATCCGCGCTTCAACCTCGACGGCGATGCCCGCGACTCCCAGACCAACTGTATTGGTAAGCACCCGCGCTTCAACTCAGTTATGCTGGACGGTGTTGCCCAGAACGACCGCTTCGGTCTTAACAGCAACGGTTACGCCACCGCGACGGGTATGCCATTTCCATACGCGGCGGTCGCCCAGGTTTCTGCCGAGTTGGCGCCCTTCGATGTGACCTATGGTGGCTTCAGCGCCTGTAACATCAATGCGGTTACTCGCTCCGGTACTAACGAGTGGTCAGGTAACGTCTTCTACGAGTTCACCAATGACAGCCTGCGCGGCGATTCGATCGAGCGTCGTGACGGTTCTCAGCAGATGTTCTCAACACCTGACTATGAAGAAGAATATAAGGGTTTCAGCATCGGCGGCCCTATCATCAAGGACAAGCTGTTCTTCTTTACTGCTTATGAAGAATCAGAGCAGCCCGAGTTCATCGGACAGGGTGTTGCCGGTTCTGGCAGCGGCGTCGAGCGCGACTGGCTGGATCTGGATACTTTCAACCTGATAGACAACGCGGCGCGCAATCTCTACAACATCGATACCGGCGGTGCACCAACTGACGGCCAGCAGACTGCTGAAAGCTGGATGGGTCGCCTAGACTGGAACATCAGCGAGCGCCATACGGCTTCACTGATCTACAACCAGTACGAAGGCATCGAAGACCGCGCCTCTGACGGTGACCAGAACGAATTCGAATTTGCCAACCACTTCTACAAGAAGGGCGCAGATCTTGAGACACTCACCGTCAAGCTTAAGTCGCAGTGGACAGATGCTTTCTCCACCGACATCTTCTACAACACCAACGAGATGATCGATTCCCAGGTGACTGTGGGCCCTAAAGATGTGGGCGATCACCAGATCAGCGTCAATGGACGCAACAACGTGGTTTACCTCGGTGCGGATGACTCCCGTCAGGCCAATGCCCTGAACTGGGAATCTACTTATGTGCGTTTGCTGGGTGAATACCTGGTTGGCGATCACATATTAACTTTCGGCTATGAGCGTGATGAACTGGATGTATTCAATCAGTTCGTGCAGCACTCTAACGGTGGTGAGTACGACTATTTCGACGATTCACTTAGCAATCCTGCTGCCTGTGCGGCACTTGATGCCCAGGGTCGTTTCGATGATCCGACTTGTAGCTTGTCCGGTATCGACCGTTTCTTGCTTGGTCGTCCTAGCCGCATTTACTACGGCAGCGGTGGTGGCACCAACGACCCAGCTGATGCCGCGGCACGATTCCGTAACAACGTGGACATGTTCTATGCACAGGACGAGTGGTACATCCCTGATTACAACCTGACCCTGGTAGGCGGCCTGCGCTATGAGCGCATGAGCATGGATGACCGGCCCCAGTTCAACCAGGCATTCACGACCCTGACTGGCGTCCGCAATGATGCCAACATGGATGGTGTTGACCTCTGGATGCCCCGCTTGGGTTTCACCTGGGAAGCCAACTACAATCTGACAGTTCGCGGTGGTGTTGGCCTCTACTCTGGAGGTAATCCAAACGTTTGGATTACCAACGCCTGGAGTAACGACGGTATCTCCAACGTCCAACTGCAATACCGCAACTTCAGCGGTGCAGAGTCCATTTTCACTGACGTGGCACTGAGCGGCGCTGGTCGTCCGGGTTATGACGTACCTCAGTCACTGGTTGACCAGGTAGCTGCAACTTCTGCAGCCAACGCGGCCAGCGAAGGACTGGTTCTAATCGACCCCAACTACGAGCAGCCTTCCGAATGGAAGTACTCACTGGGTGCAACCTACGCTTTCAATAATGGCCTGACTGTTGATACTGACTTGATCTACTCGCGTCAGGACAATCCTGCGTACTACGAGGATCTGGCCCAGGATCAAATTGGTACCACTGCAGCCGGTGCTCCTATCTTTGATTTCGTTCGCGGCGAAGACAACTACATGTTGACCAACGCTCAGACTGAAGGCGAAGGGCTGGCATTCTCAGTGGTTGCCCGACACAGCTACGATTGGGGACTGGACTGGAATTTCGGTTATGCCTACACGGACCAAACCGATGTCAGCCCAATGACCTCTTCTGTTGCTGGTTCCAACTTTGGCAACCTGGCACTGACCACGTTAATTGACCCTCAAGCGGCGACATCAAACTATGTGTCACCTCATCGCTTCACCGGTCGCATCAGCTATGGTCATGAATTCATCCCGGGCAACGAAACCCGATTCACGATGTTCATGTACCGTAAACAAGGTCAGCCTGCGAGCCACGTCATGAGCTCAAGCGATCTGGAAGGCGATGGCTTCTCTGGCCGTCACCAGCTCTACATTCCGGGGCTGAACGACTCTAATGTTGTGATTGCTCCTGGCTTCGACGTTGATGGCTGGGCACGATTTGTTCAGGACAACGGCTACGCCGAGTTTGCTGGTGGTTTCGTGCCACGTAACCAGAACTTCTCGGACTGGTCCACGCGGGTAGACTTCCGTATCGATCAGGAGCTGCCGTTGTTCTTTGGCACCCAGGCTCGCGCCTACCTGAAGATCTACAACGTGTTGAACATGCTGAACGACAGCTGGGGACGTCAATCCGACGCCTTCTTCTTTAACCAGCAGGTTGTTACAGCATCTCTGGACAGCCAGAACCGCTACGTGTTTGAGGACTTCCGTAACCGGAGTCTGACTGACCTGCGTGAAAACGCGACTCTGTACGAGATCCGCATGGGCATTCAGTTCGAGTTCTAATTCGACTGAAAGCTAGAAACCAGAAGGTCCGGTTATCGTTTGATAGCCGGGCCTTTTTTATTCCGCTCTGTTTGAAATCAATTTTTTTTGCGGATGAGTGGCGGCGCGCGAGATTCTTCAATTAAAGTTGCAACAGCAACCACAATTATTCGCTGACTAAACATCAGACCGCTGAGAATTCAAATCATGCTATATGAAAACCGAGGAACATCCTTACGAGTGTTTGATATCCAAAAACAGATGATAAGAATGCATTTTGGTCAGGACCACTAATTAGTCGCATTGTTGGTGGTAATCTTGGAAAACAAGCTCAGAATACTTATTGGAATTGAGAGTCAAAAATTACACTCAAAAATTGCACAGCTGAAACTAGCAGTGAAATTGCAGCATGCGAAGTGGGATTTCACTGCAGGACCGTGCGTGGCATGGATGCCACGTCCGAGCCCCCAGGGGTGAGGCAAGCGGTTAGGAAGCGATAGCTTCCTGCGCAGCCGAACGACACCAATCTATTATTGGTGGCTGGGCCGGGGTTTACGGCGTGTCCAGCAGTGAGAGCCCACTTCGTGCGCCGCCTCACAAGATTTAGAGTGCTTTAAAGACTGGATAATCTGCTGTATCTGATTCCTGCAACTGACCCTCTAGATAGTCGTCAAACAAATTCCAATACGCCAGCCCGTCATCAGACTCCGGCTCCAGCAAATAGAAAATCAGGTTCGCCAATCGGTCATTCATTGAGACCACATAGTCACCACGGGAAAATGTCTTTATAGATTCAATGAATTCGCCACGCAGCAGACTATTGGTGTGGCCGTTTTGCACATAGCTTTGTTTGCCGATTTCATTGATGACAAACTGTTCGCCGATAAACTGAGCATCTGCTTCCAGTACTTCTACCCAGATGCCATGAGCTTCTAGTTTTTCCGCTAGCCCGGAGAATGCGGCACTAAAAATATAGTCACTTGGTACTGTTGCTGTCTTGCTTGCCTCGAATGCATTGTAGTTGGCAACGCCCTCAATGGTGACCAGTTCAGAGCTGCGTACGAAGTCGGTCGAGCCATCAGCCTTCTGGTAAGGGATGTAGCTATAGGTGAGCAAGTCCAGCGGTTCATCGAGTGGCACCATGGTGAACTGCACGCCCTTCTTCTGCCCTATGCTTGAGTCGGCAACGCGGGCATCGGCCTCGGCATTGATGCGTTGAATTTGTTCGCCGTGCAGGTGAGTGTATTCGAGAATCTCTTCAACGAAGGCATTGGCGGCATGCACGCGTTTATAGAAGCGATCATGGGAGAAGGTTTCGCTGAGAATCGCCATGCGATTTCGCAGCGCCATATGATTGGTAATATAGCGTGGTGCGTGATGGTAAGTGCGCAGCTCGGTTGGCGGCCAGTCTCGATAGTTGTAACCGCCGTACCAGTCAAAATCCAGATTGAATTTCTCCTTAACCGTTCGCTTGATCGCGGGAAGCATGACGTCACTGGTGTAATCTGAAGTACTGGCATCGCCAGCAGTGTGGTATGAGGGCGCATAGGTAAGCGCGTTACCGTGCCAGGTGCCATTTGTTGTGTGCAGGTCAACAAGCAAATCCGGATCCCAGCGTTGAATCACATTGCTGTAAAGCGCCTGGGTTTCATCCGCCTCCATGATCATGCCGTCGCGATTTAAATCATAGCCGTGGGCGGTGCGTATGCCTGCCATGACTGGACTCAACTCTTGGTTAGGTCGGGAGTTCTCTGCCATGGCATCATTGCCGTCGGCATTGTAGATAGGCACAAAAACCAGTATTTGATTGTCCAGCAAATGCTGCTTGTCACCGAAGAGAATGTCGCGCATGGCAATCAGCGATGCTTCCTTGCCCTCCACTTCCCCACCGTGGATGTTGCCCTGGATGTAGATGACGGGTTTGCCGGATGCCGCTGCTGCTTCGGGACTGGTCACCGCAGGATTCGCCAGCACCACGACAGGCACATCGCGACCCTCCCGGGTGAGCAGCAGCGTTTCCCTGTGCATGAATTCGGACTCCCGGTCCAGGGCGTCGATAACGTCCACCACTTCCTGGAAGCTTGAAGTGCGCGCATAGTTCGTGCGCTCGGCAATGGTGATCATGGCTTCGGTAAAGGTCTGCGCCTGCAGGGCTGCTGGGCCGCACAGGCTTGTTACGGCGCAAAGCACCGTGATGGCTTTGCTTGCATTGCTTTTCTGGATCACTGTAATTCTGGACTCCGCTGCATGACTGATAGCACCAGCAGCAGATTCTGCGTGCAAAGTGACTGATAAATCCAGTCAATTTCCTGCGTTTGCTGACATGGTCTAACAGGCGCATTCACCGCGCCAAATGGGGGCTTTTTGTGACAGTGTGTGATTTTTTATTCGCAATAGAGGTAAAACCCAGGTTTTACGGGCTCTGTAGAGGTTCCACGCGCTGCGGTCATATTGCTTTTGGGGAGGAAAAAGTCTAGCCTCGTGGGTAGCTATATGCGCAGTAAACCTTATAAAAACAAGCATACTAAAGCCCTGCTAACTGTATGTATTTACTCAACTTAAAAACGGAGCTAAGCCAGTGAATTCCAAACTCACACGCAGACGTTTTATCAAGGGGGTAATTTTCTCCGGTGCTGCCGCTACAACCGGTGCCGGAGTCTACCTCGCCAATGCCCAATCGGGGGCTGGAGCCGCCGAGCGCTTGATAACGCTGAACATCAACGGCCGCAGTCGACCGGTGGATGTCATGCCCTCGGAGACACTCGCCTACACCTTGCGCTACAAACTGGATCTCACCGGCACCAAGATTGGTTGCAACCGCGGTGAATGTGGCGCCTGCACAGTGTTAATCGACGGTGTTCCCAACTATGCCTGCTCGGTCCTGACCCATAACGTCAAGGACAAAGCAGTAGTTTCCATCGAAGGCGTCAAGTCTGCAGATGGCACTCTGCATGCAGTACAGCAAGCATTCATTGATGAGAATTCGCCCCAGTGCGGATTCTGCACGCCAGGTCAGGTGATGTCGGCAGTCGCCCTGCTGAACAGCAACCCACGACCTAGCCGTGAAGAAGTTCGCGCCGGCTTGTCAGGAAATCTGTGCCGCTGCGGTGCCTATGAACACTATATCAATGGCGTGTTACGCGCCTCGGGGCAAATAGCATGAGTACACATATAGGAAAAGATTTTATGCCTCCCTGTGTGCCGGGCAAGGTCACGGGTGAAATCAAATACGCGGAAGACTACAAGGCAGAGGGCATGGTATTCGCCCGCTTGCTCACCAGCCCAATGCCTTCAGGCCGGGTTGTTAACATCGATGCATCAGAAGCGTTGCGCATGGACGGCGTGATTGGCATTTTCACAGCCGACGACCTGCCACCAGTCGCGCCACCCGCCAATCCGGCGCTGGCTTCCGATTACATCACTTACGTGGGTCAACCCATTCTCGCGGTGGCCGCAACTTCAGAAGAGATTGCTGAAACTGCACTGGATCGTATCCGCGTCGATTTGGAACGTCGCGAATTCGTGGTGGATCCACTGGAAAGCCTGTCTCCGAACGGTCCTAACGCCTACCCCGATGGGAACGCACTGGTTCGTACCGAGGAAGAAGGCCCCGAAGGCACCCCAATCAGGGGCGCACAGATCAAGAGCATCAAATGGCCACAGAGCGCCATCGACGCCTTTCGCGCGGGTCGCGAACCTGAAGGCGCGGAATTCACCAACGAGTGGGCTTTCGGTGATATTGAGGCAGGCTTTGCAGAAGCTGCTCACATCATTGAAGAGCCATTCGTCACAATGGGCTATCCGCACCATTCTTTAGAAGCCCGCACCTGCATGGCTTACTGGGAGAATGGCAAATGCTATTTCCATGGTTCATCCCAGAGCCAAAGCGCTAACAATGCCGGCCTTGCGCGAATGCTGAACATCCCGCTGGAAGACCTGGTATTCATTAACGAAGCCACCGGTGGCGGCTTTGGTTCGAAGATTGGCCCTTACCCCTACATGTCCATTACTGGCAACTTTTCTCGCGTCCTTAACCGACCCGTGCAGCTGCGCATTACTCGCGAACAGGAGTTCTATATAGGCTCCGCACGCTCCGGCATGCAGGGCTGGATCAAAACTGGCGTCAAGGAAAACGGCAAGGTTTCCGCAGTCGACCTGATCATCGTCAATGATGGCGGTATGACTGGTGGCGGCAGCGGCAACTCTTCTGCGCAACACGTCACTGTGGCGTATCAGCCAGAGAACATGCGTTTCCGTCATATCTCTGTCTACACCAATACCACGCCTCGCGGTGCCCAACGTGGACCCGGTCAAAATGAAATGGCCGCGGTTCTGGCACCAATGACTGACAAGCTCGCTGATGCTGTTGGCATGGACCGGGTTGCATTCCGCAAGGTCAATGTACTGGACAGCGATGGCTTCCAGGGTGGCGGGCAGGGACCTGTCACCAGCGCCTTCGTACGTGAGGCATTAGACCAGGGTGCACGCGCCTTTAACTGGGCAGACCGAGTCAGCCAGCCACGAGAAATTGGCGGCAGTAAGCGACGCGGCGTCGGCGTGGGCCTCGGCTATCACGGTGCTGGCGGTCGTGGCTACGATGGCCTGCTGCGCATTGGTACTGACGGCAAACTCTACATCCACAGCGGTGTCGGTAATCTCGGCACCTATTCCTACGCCGGAACTTGTCGCGCGGCAGCTGAAGCACTGCAGATTCCCTGGGAGCGTTGTGAGATTGTCCGGGGCCGTTCTGACCGCTACCTGCCCCACAGCTCTGGACAGGGTGGTTCCAATACCATCTTTACCCATACCCGAACCAACTGGGTAGCCGCCCAGGATGCCATCCAGAAGATGAAAGAAATTGCTGCGATGGATTTTGGCGGCGCTGTGGATGACTATGAGATTGGCAACGAGCGGGTATTCAACTCCAGTGATGCCAGCCAGGGCTATTCCTACGGTGAAGCCGCACAGCGCGCCATGGAATTGGGTGGCAAGTTCAGCGGTGAAGAGCATCCAGATGACATCAACCCACTGACCCAGATCGCGGTGCAAGGCATGGCGGGTTCAGGTCTGGTGGGTGTTGCCAAGGACAATATCCCGGGCGTAGGCCAACCACCGGGGAACGTTATTGGCTTCATGGAAATCGAGCTGGATGTTGATACCGGTAAGTACGAAATCATCGACTACACGTCAGTTGCAGATTGCGGCACGGTGGTACATCCCAAGAACTTCGAAAACGCCATGCGTGGCGGCGCGGTCTGGGGAGTCGGTCTATCGGGTCTGGAGAAACACGTCTACGATCCACAGAATGGCCTTCCAGCGAACACGGGTCTGTATCAGTGCAAGCCACCAACCAATATGGACGTTCCGGTTGAAACCATTGCCCAGGGCGTGAACATTCCTGATCCGCAAAACCCGACGGGTGGACGCGGTATCGGTGAACCGACTCAGGGTGCAGCAGCTGCCGCGCTATCCAGTGCCTTGCGCGATGCGCTGGGCGGACATCTGTTCAACACCGCACCGGTGACGACCGACATGATCATCGATCACCTGGCCGGCAACAGCTATAGCTCCGGCGCCGGTTCTTTAAAGACTAATACTTTCTGAGGTGAACTATGCCATCACATGACGTAATGCCAAATATGGAACTGTACCAACCGGTACAGGTTGAAGATGCGCTTGCGATTGCTGACCGCCTCGCCGAGAGAGGTTGGTTAGTTGGCGGAGGTCAGGACACTTACGGCTGGTTGAAAGACCGCGCCAAGTCCGCCGACGCGCTGATCGATTTGAGTGCTATTGAGTCACTGCGTGGAATTCGCGAGACCGCTGACGGAATCGAGATCGGCGCTTTGACTACCTTGACTGAAGTCGCAACCAGCGACCTGGTGCGTGGCAGTTTTTCACTGCTCGCCGATGCGGCCGGCAAGGTAGCCAGCCCACAGATTCGCAACATTGGAACCCTGGGCGGTAATGTGAGTCAGGATGTGCGCTGCTGGTACTATCGCCGCGGCCTGTCCTGCTATCGTGCCGGAGGTAACCTTTGTTATGCGGATACGCCGCAAGGCATGAACCGCGAGCACGCGCTGTTCGACCAGAGTCGCTGTGTTGCAGCCGGTGCGTCCGATACTGCTCCAGCCCTCGTGGCGCTGGACGCCTCTATGGTGATTCAGAATATGAGCGGTGAGCGCGTGGTCTCAGCACAGGACTTCTTTGTTGGACCAGCCAACAATATTGAGAACACCACTATCCTGCGGCCTGGTGACATCCTGACTGCTGTCAGGATTCCTTCTACCTGGGCCAACGCCGACTTCTACTGGGAGAAGGTTGCGGATCGCAACGTGTGGGATTTCTCACTGGTTAACGTGGCTGCTGCTTTCAAAGTCAGCGGCGGTCAGATCCAGGACTCTCGCATCGTGGTCGGGGCAGTGCAGACTACACCGCGCCGCTTGACTGACGTGGAAAACGCAATTCGCGGCAGCGCGAGATCTGCCGAAACCGCTGAATCAGTCAAGGAAATGACCACCGCGGGTGCTCGCACCCTGGCGCACAATGGCTTCAAAGTGCCATTAATGCAAAATCTGGTGAAGCGCGCGATCAGTGCGTAGTCACTCAGGTCTATTACCCCGGGGCGCGCATATAGCCAGCTCCCGTTCCTGAGGTAAAAGACCCGCAAATAAAAAAGGGGCACATCGTTCGTGATGTGCCCCTTTTGTTTGTGTGTTGATTGTAAGGGTGTAAGGGGCCTACAAAACCACCGGCATGACCAGCCAGCAGGAAAGCGCAACGCCAATGGGTGCTAGCGTAAGCCAAAACAGACTGCGTACTCTTACCATAATGAACTCTCCCTGAGGTCTCTTTATAGCTTTGGTGCATTTCTTGGCTTTGCGAGCCTTTTCCCGGCTTCACTAAAGTCTTCCCGCGCCTTCAAAACGGATGCAGTCTAACAGCAAGCGACCGGCAGCGGGCCCACTGCGACACTGTGTCGCAGGCCCAAGCCTATGGCAAAGTTTTGCTGGCCTGAACATAGGGCTCGAACAAGCTGGCCTGGGCTTTCGTGGGTATGCCGATCCCGATGTCGCTGATTTTCGTGCAAATGCGCTCCAGCGCCGTATCCACAATTACTGATACTTCACCGCTGTTGGTGGACTTGACCGCATTACCCACGAGGTTCAGAACCACCTGAAGCAGGCGGGCCGAATCTCCTTTTATCCAGGCAGGCAAGTCATTTTCAACCAACAGGTTAAACGCAAGCCCCTTCTCCTGCGCCTGGAAACGCAGCGGTTCGACGCTGGAACCGACCACGTCGCGCAGATCCAGCGGCTCCCTCTCCAATTCAATGGCATCGGCATCCAATCTCGATAAATCGAGGACGTTATTAATCAATTCCAGCAGGGTGTCGCTACTGCGCAGGACAACGTTGACCAGTTCCTGCTTCTTCTGAGACAGCCCGCCATCATTCTGCAGCAGATGCGAGGCACCAATCACACCATTGAGGGGGGGTTCTTAACTCATGGCTCATGGCCGCCAGAAAGGTCGACTTCGCCTCTTCGGACTGGCGTGCCTCCGCCTCGGCCAGGCTGCGGTCATGGACCTCTTTTTCCAATTGATTGACAGTGGAATTCAGTCGTTCTTCAGCGCTCAGCTGACCACTGCGAAAAATAAAGATCGCCACCGTTAGCATGATCAATACCAAAGTTGCCTCAAAGGCCAGCACCAACGGTTCAATTCCTGTTGTCACAGGGCCAAACTCGAATTGATAGCCGTTGTATTGCAGCCAGGCAAAACTCCACAGCGTGATGCCACAGATGAATGCCCACAATACGCCTGATAGACGGCCGGCCACCAAGCTACTAATAGCTGACAACACCATTAGCCAGGCCTAGGAATTACTGCCAACACCCGCTGTGGCCATGACAATCACTGCCCAATAAGCAAATATGGCTGGGTTACTGGCGAGCTTGCGCAAACTGATCAGGCTGGCGGTATCGG
>CENZ01050917.1_pt1 | contig 57161 bp, 53 predicted proteins | sample 361341 | NCBI WGS metagenome assembly CENZ01 (sample SAMEA2619782, study PRJEB7988) | marine metagenome | biome: marine biome (ENVO:00000447); feature: deep chlorophyll maximum layer (ENVO:xxxxxxxx); material: "saline water (ENVO:00002010), including plankton (ENVO:xxxxxxxx)" | depth 50 m
GGCGTTGACACCATCAAAAAATTAGTCGTTTGGGGTAATCATTCGCCCACGATGTATCCAGACTATCGATTCGCGAGCATTGATGGGAAATCTGCACCAGAGGTCATCAATGACCAAGATTGGTATCAGAATACATTTATATCTACGGTCGGAAAAAGAGGCGCTGCAATTATAGAGGCGAGAGGGCTCTCTTCAGCTGCTTCCGCGGCTTCGGCTGCAATCGACCACATGAGAAACTGGATCCTCGGCTCGAGTGGAGAATGGACAACGATGGGAGTCCCCTCTGATGGCTCTTACGGTATCCCAAAAGGTATTATTTACGGATTTCCGACGATCTGCGCAAATGGTGACTATCAAATCATTAAAAATTTAGAGATAGATGAATTTAGCCGGTCAAAAATGGATAGCACGCTCCAAGAGCTTGAGGAAGAGCGCAGTGCGGTCAGCCACTTACTCGGTTGAATCGAACGACAATGACCCATCCCAATAATGTTCTATTTCAAACGGGCTTAGCGTTGCCACTGATCCCAGCTTGCGAACATTTCGCTGGCAATGAAAAATTCATTCGCAAGGCAGTCGCTTTACAGCTGTCGATGGAAGTGCAATTCGATGTGACATGCGACTGCGAGGATGGCGCACCTACTGGACAAGAGCATGAACACGCTGTCATGGTTGGAAAGTTAATAGCGGAATTAGGTAGCCCAAAAAACCGACTTGGGGTTCGCATTCATGATCCGATACATCAAGCTTGTTACGATGATATCGATATATTGGTAACAGAAGCTGGAAAAAACATATCTTACTTAACCATTCCGAAACCGCTGGGATACGATGATGCCGCTCGCACTGTGGAATATATACAGAATTTAGCAGCAAAGAGCGGAGTGCCTGCCCCCCCCCTTCATATTCTGATCGAAACACAAAGCGCACTCAGTGAAGTTTTTCAAATTGCAAGTATTGAAGGGCTACAAGGACTTACATTTGGATTACTAGATTTTGTTAGCGACCATCAAGGAGCCGTTCCCGCATCAGCAATGCGTTCACCAAACCAATTCGCTCACCAATTGATATCTCGCGCTAAAACTGAGGTAGCTGCTGCAGCACTTCGATATGGGCTTATTGCAACGCATAATCCATGTCTCGAGATACAAGATCGATCCGTAGCTTTTAATGATGCAAAAACGGCACGGAACAACTATGGTTATATGCGCATGTATAGCATCCATCCCTCACAAATCGAATCGATTATCAGCGGCATGCGACCGAGCGAGGATGAAATTGAAACTGCCGGCGAAATACTCCTAGCAGCTCAAGCAGCAGATTGGGGACCAATCTCACATAAGAATGAAATGCACGATAGAGCAAGCTATCGATATTTTTGGCATTTACTTCAGCGCGCTCACGTAAATGGGGCTCCCATCAGCACGGCGGCTAAAAACTCATTTTTTCAATAAATTTTTTTAAGGAATAATCATGCCGATCTCATCTCAAGGAAAAAAATTTAGAGAGGCCGTTCAAACAGAACAGCCTCTACAAGTCATTGGCGCGATTAACGCGTATCACGCGAGACTCGCTGAACAGACCGGATATAAGGCAATTTACTTGTCGGGCGGCGGCGTTGCAGCGGGATCTCTAGGCATTCCCGACTTGGGAATTTCATCGCTAGATGATGTGCTCACAGATGTTAGACGAATTACTGACGCTTGTTCTTTGCCACTACTTGTGGACGTGGACACTGGATTTGGTGGAGCATTTAATATAGCTAGAACCATAAAATCCTTAATTAAATTTGGTGCTGGAGCAATGCACATCGAAGACCAAGTTCAAAGTAAACGTTGTGGACATAGACCAAATAAGGAAATTGTTTCCAAAGATGAATTCACAGATCGAATTAAAGCAGCAGCAGATGCGCGCACTGACTCAGATTTTGTCATTATGGCTCGCACCGACGCCCTCGCGGTTGAAGGATTGGACGCAGCAATTGATAGAGCCTGCGCATGTGTTGAGGCTGGGGCGGATATGATATTCCCTGAAGCAATGACAGAACTTGACATGTACCAAAAATTTTCTGATGCAGTGAAAGTTCCAGTACTCGCCAATATTACCGAGTTTGGTCACACCCCCCTCTTTACAGTAGACGAATTACGTTCCGTCAATGTAGGACTTATACTTTATCCGTTATCCGCATTCAGGGCCATGAACCAAGCCGCACTGAACGTTTATGAGGCCGTGCGCCAAGAAGGCACTCAAAAATCCGTACTCGACACAATGCAAACTAGAGCGGCACTTTATGACCACCTTGACTACCATAAATATGAAGAAAAATTAGATGATCTTTTTGCGAAGGAAAAACAATCATGACCAATAAAGTAGAACACAAACCAAAACCAAAAAAATCAGTAGCGTTGTCGGGCGTTCCGGCCGGAAACACCGCATTGTGCACTGTGGGACGAACCGGTAACGACCTCCATTACAGGGGTTATGACATATTGGATTTTGCTGGAAGTGCGGAATTTGAAGAAATCGCGTACCTACTGGTCCACGAGAAGCTACCGACAGTTGCCGAACTCAAGAACTATAAATTAAAATTAAAAGCACTACGTGGATTACCGAATAATGTGAAAGCAGTACTTGAGTGGATACCTGCTTCAGCGCATCCGATGGATGTTCTTAGAACTGCTTGCTCTGCGCTCGGAACAGTATTGCCGGAAAAAGAAGACCATAACATATCAGGAGCCCGCGATATCGCTGACCGACTCATGGCTTCTTTCGGCTCGATGCTTTTGTACTGGTATCACTGGAGTCACAACGGCCGTCGAATTGAAACCGAGACCGATGATGATTCGATAGGCGGTCATTTCTTACACTTACTTCATGGCAAAGAGCCGTCCGAATCATGGGTAAGAGCAATGCACACATCTTTGATTCTCTACGCCGAACATGAATTTAATGCGTCAACATTCACAGGTCGCGTTATTGCGGGAACATCTTCAGACATGTATTCATCAATCACTGGCGCGATCGGCGCACTCAGGGGTCCAAAACACGGTGGCGCCAATGAAGTAGCCTATGAAATTCAGCAGCGTTACCACGGCCCAAAAGATGCCGAAGAGGACATAAAACAGAGAATAGCTAACAAAGAAATTGTGATTGGATTTGGACATCCGGTTTACACAATAAGCGACCCTCGGAACGAGGTAATCAAAGAAGTTTCACGTAAGCTATGTATAGAAACTGGAAACATGAACCTATTTAACATCGCGGCACGTATCGAAACCGTCATGTGGGATCAAAAGAAAATGTTTCCTAACCTAGACTGGTTCTCGGCTGTTAGCTATAACCAGATGGGCATTCCGACTTCTATGTTTACCCCCCTATTTGTGATGGCTCGGACATCTGGGTGGGCAGCGCACGTTATGGAGCAAAGAATTGATGGAAAAATCATTCGACCAAGCGCGAACTACACTGGGCAAGAAAACTTAAAATGGACTGCTATAGCAAAGCGAAAATAAATCCATGTCTTTAGTCTTTTATGTTCAAAAATATTTTTATTTCAACACAATTTAAACAGGAACAATTAATTCATGTCTGCACACATTTCAAACGTTCGGCCAAAACCAGATAAAGTTATAGTCGACATCGCAAAATACGCATCTAAAAAAACCATAACAAGTAAACAAGCGTATGAAACCGCGAGATATTGTTTAATGGATACCCTAGGCTGCGGCTTAGAGGCACTTGAATATCCAGCATGCAACAAATTATTAGGTCCGATCGTACCAGGCACTATCGTTCCGAACGGCGCAAGGGTCCCAGGTACTCAATTTCAGCTAGATCCAATTCAAGCCGCCTTCAACATAGGCACTATGATTCGTTGGCTGGATTTTAATGATACTTGGCTCGCTGCAGAATGGGGTCATCCCTCAGACAATTTAGGGGGTATACTTGCTACAGCGGATTGGCTATCAAGAAACGCAGTATCATCAGGCAAGAAGCCTCTAAAAATGCAAGACGTGCTGACAGCAATGATAAAAGCACACGAAATCCAAGGTTGTCTTGCAATTGAGAACAGCTTTAACAAGGTCGGCCTTGATCATGTAGTTCTAGTAAAAGTAGCATCCACAGCGGTGGTGGCAAGCATGATGGGTTTAAGTCAAGATGAGATAATCAATGCGGTTTCGCTTGCTTGGGTCGATGGCCAATCTCTTAGGACCTATCGTCACGCACCCAACACGGGTTCTCGTAAAAGTTGGGCGGCGGGAGATGCGACCAGTAGAGCGGTCAGGCTGGCGCTAATCGCAAAAACGGGTGAGATGGGCTATCCCTCAGTGCTTACCGCGAAAACTTGGGGGTTCTACGATGTGCTATTTGGAGGTAAAGAGTTCAAATTCCAACGCTCATATGGAAGTTATGTCATGGAAAACGTGCTGTTTAAAATCTCGTTTCCTGCAGAATTCCACTCTCAAACCGCAGTTGAAAGTGCGATGAAAATTCATGACTTACTTAATAAAGAAGGGCGAAACGCAGACGATATTAAAAAAATCACAATCCGAACGCATGAAGCCTGCATTCGCATCATCGACAAGAAGGGTCCGCTAAACAACCCTGCAGATAGAGATCACTGCATTCAGTACATGGTGGCCGTCCCTATTCTGCACGGCAGGCTTACAGCATCTGACTATGAGGACAGCATCGCTTCTGACCCACGCATAGACAAACTTCGTGACAAAATTGTATGCGTCGAGGATAAGAAATTTACAAAGGACTATCACGACCCTAAAAAACGCTCTATCGCAAATGCATTAACCGTCGAATTTAAAGATGGAAAAAAACTAAAGGAAATTGTTTGTGAGTACCCTATTGGGCACAAGCTTCGAAGAGAAGAAGGCATGCCAGTCTTGGTCGAAAAATTCAAAACAAACCTAGCCAGGAAATTTCCTGTAAAACAACAAAAAGCTATACTTGACCTTTGTTCGAACAGCAAAAAATTAGCGGATACGCCTGTGCATGAGTTTGTGGACATATTCGTTATATAAGCTGCTTTTCGAGTAAAGTCTATTTGGCACTAAAGTCAGCGCCAAATAGACTATTAATTTTTTCCAGACTTTGAGGCTCTAAACCAATGGCACACAACCTGTTCAATTCGCGAAAAGAATTTACATTAAAACAAGGTAAAAAAGGTACGTTTTATTCATTACCCGCTTTAGAAAAAGCAGGTATTGGTAACATATCTAAACTGCCTATTTCGATACGGATAGTCTTAGAGTCGGTGTTACGGAATTGTGATGGTGAAAAAATAACGGAAAAGCACATAAAGCAACTTGCTCAATGGAAACCTAACGGTAAAAGAACGAACGAAATACCATTTGTTGTCTCTCGAATTGTACTTCAGGACTTCACCGGTGTTCCCTTACTCGCCGATCTTGCCGCGATGAGAAAGGTTGCGAAATCGATGAAGAAAAACCCCAAATCGATAGAACCGTTGGTTCCAGTCGATCTCGTGGTCGACCACTCAGTTCAAGTCGATAATTACGGGAACAAAGCAGCACTCGGATCTAATATGAAACTTGAATTCGAACGTAACGTAGAGCGATACCAATTCATGAAATGGGGAATGCAAGCATTCGATACATTCAAAGTTGTTCCTCCCGGAATTGGCATTGTTCACCAGGTCAATCTTGAATACCTTGCGAGAGGTGTTCACAAGAAAAATAAAGTTTACTATCCTGACTCGCTAGTCGGCACGGACTCGCATACAACTATGATCAACGGCATTGGTGTCGTTGGCTGGGGAGTTGGTGGTATAGAAGCTGAGGCTGGCATGTTAGGCCAACCGGTTTATTTTTTAACTCCGGATGTTGTCGGGGTAAATCTCAAGGGCAAGTTACGCTGGGGCGTTACAGCCACAGATCTCGTTCTAACAATAACGGAAATGCTTCGCGAGGCAAAGGTTGTCGGAAAGTTTGTCGAATTTTTTGGTGACGGAGCGGCTGGATTGCCAGTTACCGACCGAGCGACTATTGCCAATATGGCGCCTGAATACGGTGCTACCATGGGATTCTTTCCCATAGACAAGAAAACTATTGATTTCATGCGCTACACCGGACGCACGGAAGATGAAGTAACAGCTTTCGAAAAGTATTACAGAGCGCAAAACATGTTTGGAATGCCCAAAGAGGGAGAGATTAAATACACTAAGGTAATCGAAATGGATCTGTCGAAAGTAGAGCCATCATTAGCTGGGCCAAAACGTCCGCAAGATCGTATTCGATTAGGGAATATATCGACGAAATTCAGAGAGCTATTCTCCGCGCCCGTTTCTAGCGGAGGATTTGAAAAGAAAAATAATGATCTTGATACTCGTTATCGCACGGAAAACAACATTGATATTGGATCAGGTGATGTGTTGATTGCAGCGATAACATCATGCACGAACACATCTAATCCAGGGGTATTGGTCGCAGCAGGAATTCTTGCTAAAAAAGCGGTTGAAAAAGGGCTTACGGTTAAGAAGCATATCAAAACATCCCTTGCTCCGGGATCAAGAGTCGTAACCGAATACCTCACCAAGGCAGGACTGTTACCTCATTTAGAGAAACTTGGATTTTATCTTGCTGGCTATGGCTGTACGACATGCATTGGAAATGCGGGGCCACTTGCAGAACCAATTGATAAAGCGATTTTGGATAACGACTTAGTCTGCTCGGCAGTGCTCTCCGGCAATCGTAACTTCGAGGCTCGAATTCATCCAAATATCCGAGCAAATTTCCTCGCAAGCCCGCCTCTCGTGGTCGCGTATGCAATAGCCGGTACGATGAAAAAAGATCTTATGACTGAGCCTTTAGGCATCAGTAAATCGGGAAAACCAATATACCTAGGGGATATTTGGCCGAACAAAAGAGAAATCGCCGAAGCACTTGAACACGCGACAGACGCTAAAACCTTCAAAAAACTTTATAAAGATTTAGCGAATGCGACACCCCTATGGAAAAAAGTACCTTCCGCAGATGGTGAGGTATATAACTGGCCTAAGTCCACATACATTGCGAACCCACCATTCTTTAACGATTTTGACATGAATCCCGTGGCCGTCTCCGATGTGATAGGAGCCAGGGCGCTCGGGATATTTGGCGACTCAGTTACAACAGATCACATTTCGCCAGCGGGAGCAATAAAAGAGAGCTCGCCTGCCGGTGAATATTTACTGAAAAACAGAGTTAAAAAAACTAATTTCAACAGTTACGGGGCTCGTCGCGGGAATCACGAAGTGATGATGCGGGGTACTTTCGCTAATGTGCGAATAAAGAATTTGATGCTTCCGCTCGACAAAAATGGAGCTCGCATCGAAGGCGGCTATACTCTGTTTCAACCTTCTGGAAAACAGATGTCCATCTACGATGCGGCCATGAGGTACCAAAAATCGCAAACACCAACAATAGTCTTTGGAGGTGAAGAATATGGCACTGGATCCTCAAGAGACTGGGCGGCAAAAGGAACTCAACTGTTGGGTGTGCGCGCAGTTATTGCGAAAAGTTTTGAACGCATACACCGATCAAACCTAGTTGGTATGGGAGTGCTGCCACTGCAGTTCAAAGGGAATGATTCAGCAGAGAAGCTCGGTATCACCGGAGAAGAAACGTTTGAAATTTTAGGAATGGATAAACTAAAACCTCAGCAAGACATGACATTAGTCATCACCGCAAAAAATGGAAAACAAAGTAAAGTTTCTTTACTCTCCAGAATCGATACATCTATTGAAGTAGATTACTTTAAGCATGGAGGAATACTGCCCTACGTGTTGAGAGAATTACTCGAAGCGGCATAGTGCATCTATGGCTCGACTGAGTCTCAAATCGCGCAGCAGTGAGGGCAAGAAAGCAACCTCACGGTCTCAAAATATGCCGGAACCCACCGCAATGATTCGCGTCTCCAAATTAATGTCAGAAAGGGGCATGTGTTCACGACGAGAAGCTGACGATTACATTGCAAAAGGATGGGTATTAGTTAATGGCAGCAGAGTTGAAGAGCTTGGTACTAGAGCACCCAGTAACGCAAAAATAGCACTTACTCAGCGGGGAATCGGGTTTAATAAGGTAACAATATTGATCAACAAGCCTATTGGTTATGTCTCAGGACAAGCAGAGAATGACTACAAACCTGCGATTAAATTGGTAAAACCTGATAACCAATTCTCCGATGACAAATCAAAAAAAACATTCATCAGACAACACCTTAAGGGGCTCGCTCCCGCTGGACGACTAGATATCGACTCAACTGGACTACTCGTTCTAACGCAAGATGGTCGAATTGCGAAAAAACTCATTGGTCAAGACTCCGAGGTTGAAAAAGAATATCTCGTGCGTGTTAGTGGAAACATGATAGAAAATGGCATGGACTTACTTCATCATGGGTTAGAACTCGATGGGAAAGAACTGAAACCTACCAAGGTATCTTGGATCAATGAAGACCAGCTCCGATTTGTTCTGAGAGAAGGAAAAAAAAGACAAATACGTAGAATGTGCGAGTTAGTTGGTTTAAGAGTAGCTGGCTTAAAACGGGTGCGCATTGGACAGGTAAAGCTATCTAAGTTACCCGTCGGACAGTGGCGCTACCTTGGTGATAAAGAGCTTTTCTAGGCTCGATGAAAATTGTATTAGACACCAATATTTGGCTTGACTGGCTTTATTTCAACGACGTTAAGGCCAAACCACTTAAGACATTGTATGAGAAAAATATTGTCGAGATACTAATCGATGAAGCGTGTATGCGCGAGTTATTAACTGTTCTTGCATATAGTCGGTTCCTAGGACTGAAGGCGGACCAAACTATCATTGAAAAAGAAGTGCGGACACTCTGCACTCTAGTAGAAACAAAGACTACCGAAGCTCCTTCATTCTGGTGTCGCGACCCTGATGATGTAAAGTTTCTTGATTTATCTGATCAGCATAATGTGAGTCACCTCATTACTAAAGATTTGCATTTGTTAAAACGTAAAAATAGGCGCTCACTTAAAAACGGACATATGAGATTCTCTATAATGCCGCTAGACAAATTTTTAAATACATTCACTCATATTATCTAATGTAAAAATTTGATTAAAAAATACTTAACGGTCTGTGTATACTGGATTTCTTCATACGAAACGAAACGAACTCCTCTAATTAGCTATGACAATTAAGGCTCTCACATTTGATACCGGCGGAACTATTCTCGACTGGCACTCTGGCTTCAAGGCCGCTTTCCAAAAAATTGGAAACAAGTACGACCTGGATTATGACTGGGGTGCTTTGAGTAATGAATATCGGCGGCGAACGCTGAAACAGATGCTAAACCATGGCGAACATACTCCAGCAACTAAAAACTTCGATGACGTTCATGCTTCCGTCCTTGAGGACTTAGTAGCAGAAATGCATTTTGATAAATTTACTGCAAACGATAAAAAATCAATTGCCTGGGACGCGCTCCATGCTCTGGATTGTTGGCCTGACTTTCCAGATGCATTAACAAAATTAAAGCAGAAATTTCTGTGCGTATCGTTCACGCTCCTCTCCTACCGCGCAATAATTGATACGGCACGAAAAAACCATCTAAGTTGGGATGCAGTTATTTCCTGCGAAGGGATAGGAAAATATAAAGTTCTTCCCGATGTCTATTTAACTTGTGCGCGCTATTTACAGTTGGCCCCTGAGGAGTGTTGTATGGTTGCTTCTCATAACTTCGATTTAGACGCTGCAAAAAATTGTGGATTTAAAACAGCATTTATTAGGCGTCCTAACGAGTGGGGTCATGTGGAACCTCCACAAAAGATTCCGTCTCCCCACCATGATTTCGTCGCGAACGACTTTAATGATCTAGTAAATCAACTCACTCCTTAGGTAACTTATAGGAAATTAGGTTAGCTATAAAAATTAGCAATATTTTCTATCGCTTCTCGCTCCGTCCGATATGAGTTGACCGGATGCGAGTCTTCCCCATACCCAAAACTGATACCGCACAAAAGATTACGGCTCGATTCAATCGAAAGATGTTGACGAACTATATCGGGATAACTTGCAACAGCTGCCTGAGCAATTGTGTTAATGCCTGACTCTTGAGCCAGCAACATAAACGAGGATATGTAAAGCCCGCAATCCAGCGCCCCATAAAGCCCTAGATCGATAGGAGTAGATATAAAAGCCACATGAGGCGCCCCGAAAAATCGAAAATTTTCCAGTAACTGCTCTTGAGTTTTCTCAACGTCCCCTCTCTGGATCCCAACAGCCTCATATAGCTGTAAACCACAAACCTTTCTCCGATCTTTGAATACCCCCACGTATTGTTCAGGGAAATCAATATCTGGATTTGGGATATCTCCACGTCGAGCACACTCAACCAACGAATGACTAAGGGCATCCAGAGCAACCCCAGATACAATATCTAGCGCCCAAGGTTGCGTATTACACCACGACGCAGTCTTTTGAGCGCCCCGTAAAAGATCTTGAATTAGTCCATCTTCTAAGACTTCAGATTTAAACTTACGACAACTAAACCTGTTGTCTAAGGATCTTTCAACATTCATTTGATGCTCCTAAAAATGTAATATTCCTATTGGATGCTACCTACCGTATATTTTTATCTATTTGCCTTTCCAATCAGAGGACATCTCCGACTGGAACATTTCGTCGACAGGAATTTGGTACCCTTCGGTTAATCTATTACCAGCATTGGCCAAAGCAACAATTGCGTTCAGCTCTCCAAGCATTTCATCATCAAGCCCCTTTTTTCTCGCACTCGCAGTGTGGCTATTAATACAGTAAGTACAACTATTTGTGATACTTACCGCGAGATAAATCAACTCCTTCGTTAAAGGATCTAATCTAGATGGCTTAATCATCACTTCCTTCATTTGCGTCCAAAACTGTTTCAAAAGCGGAGGGTGAGATGCTAAAGCCCGCCAGATATGATTAACGTATTCGGATTGACGTGTCTCCATGATGTCATCAAATATTTCCTTCACTTCTGGCGTTGCATCTTCGTAATTCACTAAATTAACTAATGAGTTTTGGGGCATATTGAAGGACTCCTTTACAGTTTTGAAACAGGATATTAATTAATAAAATCATACGCTATCCATACTATTTCGATTAGCCAACCAATACTCAAGATGACCAACTTTGTTGTTTAGCTTAGAATGAGCACCTGAATATTATTTTTAATCATCGGAATGCAATCGTGAAATTCTTTTTTGAAATATTTCCAATTATTATTTTCTTTTTTGTATTCAAGAGCCATGGAATCATGGCCGCCACTGCCGCCGCAATAATAGCCACAATTATTCAAGCAGGTTGGTCTTGGCTTCGAAACAAAAAAATAGAAAAAATGATGATGATAAACCTAGGAATCATCATTATCCTCGGCGGAGCCACAATAGCGCTACAGGATGAAACCTTCATAAAGTGGAAGCCTACGGTGCTATATTGGGCCTTCGCAATCATATTGGTACTTTCGAACTTAATTTTCAAAAAGAATCTGATTAAAGCGATGATGGGATCAAAAATGATAATGGTCGATCCGCTTTGGAATAAATTAAATTTAAGTTGGTCAGGGTTTTTCTTGTTTATGGGATGCCTAAACCTTTATGTAGCTTTCAATTTCGATACTGATATGTGGGTCAACTTCAAACTATTTGGAGGAATGGGGCTATTACTCATATTCGCGTTGGCGCAAGCATTCTTTTTATCAAAACACATTAGCCCTCAAGAAGACGAGTAGAAACCCATCAATAGTCCAAACCAAAGCCTAGGAATTATTGCCATGAATACGATAGAGCAAATGAAAGATCGACTTGCTCGCATTGCACCAACTTCAATAGATATTTTTGATGATTCGGCATCCCATGCTGGACACGCTGGCGTCCAGGAAACAGGCGGTGGACATTATGAATTATCAATCGTATCGGCAACCTTTTCAGGGAAATCCACAATACAGCGTCATAGAATAATTTACGAATGTCTGTCGGACCTTATGCCTGGCGCAATACACGCGCTATCAATTCACGCATTCGCTCCAGAGGAATAATTATTCAAGCTAACGCCTCTCTTACTCATGAAGTTAGCCAAGAGAAAATATGAACCTTTATCGATATATTTTTTGCATTGTATTTTTAGGTGGCGTGCTGCATCTATCTTTAGCAAATGCAAACGATGAAATCGTTGCTATTGTCAATGGTGTTGAGATATCGAGAACAAAATTCGAACTGCTGATTTCTACCCAAACGAGTCAAGGTCAATCTGACACTCCTGAATTTAGAGAGAATCTGCTTGACGTCATGATAACGAGAGAAGTCTTAGCGCAAGAGGCAACTCGGCGTAAGTTAGACGAAGATCCAGATGTCATTCAACAGCTACAGGCGACTAGGGAGCAACTTTTGCTAAACGCACTCTTCGGCGAAATTATTCAGGCTAGCGAACCTGATGAGGAGGCTAAACAAGCTGCCTACCGTAAACTTAAATCAGATCGTGAAGAGGCGAAGGAATACCTTGTTCGTCATATTCTTGTTGAGAACGAGGCTACTGCAAGTAACCTAATCTCGAGAATCCAATCTGGTGAAGCGTTCGAATCAATGGCTTCAGATTTTTCTATTGATAAAAGTACAAAAAATATAGGCGGCCAAATTGACTGGGCGACGTCAGAACGTTTCGTGAAGGAGTTTTCAGAGGCGATGGTTAGCATGAATAAGGGCCAACTCAACGAAGAGCCAATTCGATCTAACTTTGGATATCACGTTGTTCAACTGATGGATGTTAGAGAGGCGCCTTTCCCATCATACGATGAAATTTCAGATCAAATTCGGAAAGACCTGATTACTCAAACCCGAGACGAGCTAATCTCGGCACTCCGAGACTCAGCAAAAATTGAAATATTCGAGCAACAAATAATACCGGACTAAGCAACCCAGTGCCTGGCGTTACGGAACATATACATCCACGCGCCATCATCACTCCAATCAACAGGATGCCACGAATTTTGAGTGACTTTAAATACCCGTTCGGGATGAGGCATCATGATCGTAAAGCGACCATCAACTGAAGTTAAACCGGTAGTCCCGTTCTCTGACCCATTCGGGTTACAGGGATACTGCTCACTAACCTCGCCGTAATTATCGACATACCGAAGTGAAACAAAAGGATTAGCATCAATTTTCTGTTGTCCTGATTCAAATTCGACTAATCCCTCTCCGTGAGCAGTAACAACAGGTATTCGAGATCCGACCATATTTCGTAACAATATCGAAGGACTTTGAGTAACTTCTGTCATTACGAAACGAGCCTCAAATTGTTCTGATTTATTTTTAATAAAGCGAGGCCAGTGCGAAGTTCCTGGAATAACGGTTCGTAAATTAGACATCATCTGGCATCCATTACACACCCCTAAAGCAAAACTATCACTCCTATTGAAAAACGCTGCGAACTCATCATACGCACGCGAATTAAATAAGATAGATTTAGCCCAACCTTCTCCAGCCCCGAGCACGTCACCATAGGAGAATCCACCACAAGCCGCCAGACCTATGAATTCCGATAATGAAGTACGACCGGAAATTAAATCACTCATATGCACGTCGACCGCGGCAAAACCAGCACGATCAAAAGCCGCTGCCATCTCAACATGACCGTTTACACCTTGTTCGCGTAGGATCGCGATCTTAGGATTCACACCTTTATTTATAAACGCCGCTGTTGATGGTTCGTCAATATCGAAGGTTAAATACGCTTGCAAACCTGGGTCGTCCGTATCCAGAATTCGATCGTATTCTTGTTGCGCACACTCCGGGTTGTCTCTTAATGACTGCATATTGAAACTTGTTTTTGACCATTTTCTTTGAAGCGAAACCCGCGATTCATTAATCACAAGATGTCCATTTGAAAAAATCTCGAATGAATCTCTATTATTAGGCCTACCTAGCGATTTTGCATAATCCGTTAATCCGTAGGACTCTAACACTGAAAAAACTTCAGTCTCGTCTGCGTCGTGTATTTGAATAACAGCCCCCAACTCTTCACTAAACAATGCTGAAAGTTGAAGATCTATATCTGGGCCCGCATCCAGGTCAACAGTTAAGCCAACTCGAGATGCGAACATGCATTCGGCTAGTGTGACAGCTACTCCGCCATCTGACCGATCATGGTAGGCCAGGATCTTGCCGCGTTCATTTAATTCTTGGACAGATTTAAAAAAATTGGCTAGGAGTCTTGGTTCATCAAGATCTGGGACTTCGCCTTGTTCTAAAAGGTACGCTTGGTAAAAAATGGAGCATCCCATCCGATTTTTACCGGCTGACAGATCGATCAGAATCAACTGGGTCGAAAGATCGGAAGACAAAACAGGTGTTAAGGTTTTCCGGATATCAAGTACTGGAGCGAAAGCTGATATAACGAGTGAAACCGGAGAAACGACTTCGCAAGGCTTATCCCCATCGATCCAAGCCGTCCTCATGGACATCGAGTCCTTACCGACCGGAATACTCAAACCCAGCTCCGGGCAAAGCTCAAGGCCTACTGCTTTAACAGTATCAAATAGATTGGCGTCTTCCCCTTCGAAACCTGCAGGAGCCATCCAGTTTGCCGATAGCTTAATACAAGCCAAACTATCAATGTTAGCCGCGGCTACGTTGGTAATTGCCTCGCCGATAGCCATACGCCCAGAAGCTGGTCCACTTATTACCGCCAGCGGAGCACGCTCACCTATAGCAAACGCTTCGCCACACGACTGATCAAAACTCATCGCAGTAACAGCGACATCACTAACTGGAGTCTGCCAAGGACCAACAAATTGGTCTCGAGAACAAAGACCACCTACAGACCGATCACCAATTGAAATCAGAAACGTTTTATCCGCTACCGCAGGAAATGATAGAACACGTCCAAGAGCATCAGCAGGATTTATGAGTGGGACCTTTTGCGTGTCTACCTTCACCGCTAATCTCTGAACATTACGCGTCATCTTAGGTGGTTTATCTAACATTACTGCCAAAGGTATATCCGCAGGTTTATTACCAAAATGAGAATCGAATACTTCTAAATGACCATCATCTGTTGATTCGCCCAGCACCGCAAAAGGACACTGCTCACGCTCACAAATTTGTTGAAAGCGTTCGAAACCATCTGGACTGACGGCCAACATATATCGCTCTTGCGACTCATTACTCCATATTTGCATTGGACTCATACCCGACTCCTCTGATGGAATCCTTCTTATATCAATGCGCGCACCACATTTAGCATCGTTGACTAATTCTGGTAAAGCATTTGAGAGCCCACCTGCTCCAACGTCATGTATCGACAAAATTGGATTCTGAGCACCAAGGCTCCAACAACGATCAATTACTTCCTGGCACCTTCTCTGGATCTCTGGATTACCTCTTTGAACAGAGTCAAAATCGAGATCGACAGAATTCTCACCCGTGGCCATACTCGACGCCGCTCCCCCTCCCATTCCAATAAGCATTCCCGGACCACCAAGCTGGATGATCAAAGTACCTGCGGCGAACAGCTCTTTTATTGATTGCTGATCAACAACATTACCTATCCCACCGGCTAGCATTATGGGCTTGTGGTAGCCTCGAATTACTCCACGGATTTCTTGTTCGTAATTTCTGAAATACCCACAAAGATTAGGCCGACCAAATTCATTGTTAAACGCTGCAGCACCAATTGGTCCGTCCAACATGATCTTCAAAGGAGATGCGATATGGTCAGGCTTTCCGATAGAGGATTGTTCCCAAGGTTCGCTACCCTCTGGTATTCTTAAATGTGAAACGCTAAATCCAACAAGACCTGCCTTTGGTTTCGCTCCCCTACCGGTAGCTCCTTCGTCTCTAATTTCTCCACCTGAACCTGTCGCAGCCCCCGGAAACGGAGAAATTGCTGTCGGATGATTGTGAGTTTCAACCTTCATGAGCGTATGTGTCAACTCACCGAGGACGTATTCATACCGATTATCGGTGACAGTTTGAAAACGATTCGTATGCACTCCCTCCATGATGGCTGAGTTGTCAGAATACGCCACGACAGTACCTTTCGGAGAACGTCGATGAGTCTCTCGAATCATATCGAAGAGTGAATACTCCTGCACCTGATCATCGATCACCCAAGCTGCATTAAAAATTTTATGACGACAATGCTCCGAGTTGGCTTGCGCAAACATCATCAACTCCACATCAGTAGGATCTCTACCAATCCTTTGAAAACTTTGATTAAGATAATCGATCTCATCAGAAGAAAGCGCCAAGCCCATATCCCTGTCGGCTAACTCAATGGCTTGCCGACCATGTTTTAATACTGAAATTGTAGTTAAAGGTTGAGGTTCGACATGTCCGAAAAGCTGTTGCGCTTCTATCAAATCGGATAGAACAGTCTCTGTCATTCGGTCGTGCACCATGGGAACAATGCGCATTATTGCAGATTGCGATAAAGGTTTATCACCCCCCGTTTCTATGTGCCAAGAAACCCCGCGTTCGATGCGGGACACTTGACTGATACCACAAGATTTTGCAATATCTGTAGCTTTAGTGGACCAAGGTGATATAGAACCTAATCGGGGTACGACCAGAAAGTCGGGATTCTTATTCTCTGAATTAGATGGCTTTGCTCCGTATGAAAGAATTTGATCCAGATGAATGGACTGATCTGTCGAAAGCGGTTCATTAACCTCAATGAAATGCCAAAAGATTGCTGTGATATCACTAATCTTTGGATCTACTGCTTGCACTTCATTAAACAGTTTATCGAGGCGAAATTTTGAAAGCGCTTGACGCCCTTCTAAAAAAATGACTTCCGGCATGGACTCTTTAATTTTAGTTGAATATCTTTAAGATAAGATTATAGCCGACCAAGGACTATGCAATATCCGACCATATATCAAATCACTTATACTTTAGTTATGCAAACGGTACCGGTCTATCATACGGAACAGATAAGGCAGATAGAGAATCATTTCTTCGCTTTAGAACCCAAACCCCAGCTAATGGAATTAGCAGGAAAAACTATTGCTAATATCACCGTTAAGGTTGCGCCGGAGCAGGCCCAATCTATTTTGGTCATTGCAGGGCCAGGAAATAATGGCGGTGACGCATACGTTGCTGCGAGACATCTCAAATCTGCAAACTTTCATGTATCGTTAGTAGAGCCTATTAAACCGCATCAAAGCTCTTCCGAAAAAGAAGATGCTGTCAAAAAGTGGAAGGCAATTGGAGGCGTAACAAAAAGCACAACGAAATATGAAAAGTCCTTTGATATTGTCATTGATGGTCTATTCGGCATTGGATTGAATCGCACCCTTCCTACAGAGATCTCAAAATATATTCAAAGCATAAACGAACAAGAATCTACAGTAATATCCATAGACATACCTTCAGGACTAAACGCAAACACGGGCGCAGTAATGGGCTCATGCGTAAGAGCTGACCACACAGTCACCTTCCTAGGTTACAAAGTGGGTCTACATACTGGACAAGGTCCAGACTGTTCCGGAATTATCCATTTCAGCGATCTTAATATGGGAAATCACCCCCCAGTCGATAACCACGGCTATTTAATTGGGAATGACGTACTAAGAAACGTACTTGTACCTAGGGATAAATCCTCCCACAAGGGGACGCATGGGCAACTTGCGGTGATTGGGGGAAGTAAGGGAATGATCGGTGCAGCGCTGCTAACCGGACGAGCGGGCCTTAGATTAGGGGCTGGACGTGTTTTCATTGGATTACTAGACTCAGACTCACGCGCGCCCGCGGCAGATTGGGGGCAACCTGAACTAATGTTCAGAGATGTAACGGAGCTAGTCGCTTTGGAAAAAATCACCTGTTTCGCTATCGGACCGGGTCTTGGGACAAATAACAGCGCATATAAAGTCCTAGGGCAAGTCATAGCAAAACCCACGCCCATCATCCTGGACGCAGACGCGTTAAATATCGTTGCACAACAACCCACTCTGACGGAACAGATAGAGAAACGGATCAACCCCACAATAATGACTCCACATCCCGGAGAGGCATCACGGCTACTTGGCATTTCAATAGCAGAAATTCAAGCTAACAGAATACAAATCGCACTGGATTTAGCCAGTAAATTTAATGCAGAAGTTGTCCTCAAAGGGGTCGGTAGCGTGTGCGCCTTCCAAGATGGCAATTGGTTTGTCAACACCTCAGGTAACCCAGGCATGGCTAGCGCAGGCATGGGGGATGCACTTACAGGTATCATCGGTGCATTCGTTAGCCAAGGGGCTTATACCCACACGGCAATGCTCGCAGGAGTCCATTTGCACGGATTAGCCGCGGACCAACTATTACATGACGACTGCGGGCCTATTGGAATGACCGCGTCGGAGACTATCGACAGGTCCCGAATAGTGTTCAATCGATTCCAAAATAAAAACATCACCTCGTTCATATAGAGTGTGCGAGTAAAAACTAAGAGGAGTATCAATGTCAGGTCAAAATAACTCATTTGATGCCATCATCATAGGCGCAGGATTTTCCGGCTTATACCAACTGCATTCACTCCGGGATCAATTAAAATTAAATACATTGACGATTGAATCTGGAGCCGATTTAGGTGGGACCTGGTTTTGGAATCGGTACCCTGGAGCACGCTGTGACTCTGAGAGTCACTCATACTGTTACATGTTCTCCGAGGAAATTTATAAAGAGTGGGAATGGTCAGAGCGCTATCCTGGCCCTAAAGAAATAAGAAGCTATCTCAATTTCGTAGCAGAAAAACTCAATCTGAGAAGGAATATTCTATTCAATACTCTCGTCACCAAGGCGCGATTCATAGAATCGAATAATAAGTGGGAACTGACTACACAGGGAGGAGACATCTACCACACTACCTACTTAATCACAGGTATCGGATGCATCTCATCTGCGAATATACCCAACATCCCTGGTCTAGAGGATTTCACAGGTAAGTGGTACCACACGGGTAACTGGCCCCACGAAGACGTTTCTTTTAAGAATAAAAGAGTGGGACAAATCGGAACCGGATCTACTGGCATTCAAGCCGCGCCTGAAATCGCAAAAACCGCCGACCACCTGCATGTCTTTCAGCGAACTCCAAACTATAGCGTTCCTGCGCGAAACGCTCCTTTGAGCGAAACTTTCAAAAAACAGGTTCACGACAGTTATGAAGAAATAAAAAAAACAGTTCGCTCAACTCCAAACGGCCATCCATTTAGGATATCGGAAACAAATGTATTTGAAAATAACGAAAACGAAAGAAACAAAGTCTACGAGGAAGCCTGGGAAAAAGGTGGTTTACAGTTTAGAGCAACTTATCAGGATTTGACTACTAATAAAAAAGCTAATGATACGGCCGCAAACTTTCTAAAGGACAAAATTAAAACAATCGTTCACGATAAAACGACTGCTCAGGCACTCGCCAATATTGATTATCCTTACGCTGGTAAGCGCCCACCAATAGACACTAATTATTTCGAGACTTTCAACCGAAACAATGTGTCATTAGTTGACCTAAAACGAGAGACGATCGTAAAGATAACAGAAGATGGAATACAGACGTCCGCTCGCCATATTCCGTTAGATATGATCGTCTTTGCTACTGGGTTTGATGCGATTACTGGTAAATTTTTAGATATAGACATACAAGGGCGCAATGGATTAAAACTATCAGAAGCATGGAAAGAAGGACCTAAAACATATCTAGGATTACAAACTCCAGGATTCCCCAACATGTTCAGCATAACAGGACCAGGAAGCCCCTCGGTACTATGTAATATGCCAGTACCGATTGAGCAGCATGTGGAATGGATTACCGAATGTATCGCACATATGCGACAAAATGGCATTGACACGTGTGAAGCAAGCCAAGAAGCAGCTGATGAATGGGTGACCCATGTCAATGAAGTCGCAAACGCCACGCTTTTAGTTACCGTACCGCATTCTTGGTACTTAGGCGCTAACATTGAGGGCAAGCCGCGTGTCTTTATGCCATATGCTGGTGGAATGGCTCGATATCGAGTGTTATGCGATGACGTGGTTAAAAATAATTATGCCGGATTCATGATGCTATCTAAAAACAACTCCGCCAGCGTCCAAAAAAATAACCCTCGGCATAACTTCGATATCACTAAACAAATTACAACGCCAGGCATTTAACATCAGTTCAGTAAGGTTTTACATAAATGAACCCCAAGGAAAGTCATCAGGATTGAACCGACCACATGAATGCTGATCAAAAAAGCTGCCCATCCTAATCGACCACTTTGAAGCAGCTGTAATGACTCAGCGGAAAACGTTGAAAAAGTAGTCAACCCTCCTAAGAATCCTGTAACGATTAATAATTTCCACTCTGGAGAAAGTTGAACATTGTGCGAGAAGAACTCTACAGCGATGCCAATTAGGAAACCACCGACCATGTTAGCCAAAAAAGTTCCTAAAGGGATATTTTTCACACTAGCATTAAATAAAAGGCCTAAACCCCATCTAATCCAAGCTCCACCCGCTGCTCCGACTCCAATCGCAACAAGTTTGATAAACAAATTAGTCCCCTAAGTTTATGCCGCCTTATAAAACATACATATTAAACTAACGAGTCAAATCCATAAACTTTTTGAACCCAAAGCTTTCGATAATTCCTTGAGCGCTCTCAGATTTTAGGAAATCTATGAAACGAACACTCTCCCCTGGAAATTTAGAGCTCTTTAAAATGCCTATTGGATAAACTATAGGTTCCGACATATCTAGCGTTAACACAAGGTCTACATCTTTCCTCTCAAATCGCACATCTGTCGCGTACACAAAAGCAAGATCTACCTCACCTCGGGCTATGTAATCAATACACTGGCGTACATTCTGAGTTAAAATCAACTTAGAAACAACGTCGTCCCATAGACCCTGCGCCTCGAGTGCCGCCCTAGCATAACGTCCAGCAGGTACACTGTCAGGATTGCCAATGGCTATCAACTTCACGTTTGATCCTACAATCGACGCTAAGTCTAACAATGAATAGGACAGATCATTGCGCCCGACGATGATCATTATATTTTCTGCGATGTTATGGACCGAATCATGACCAACCAAACCTTGACGAACAGCTTCGGTCATAGTCAGTTGATCTGCCGAAAAAAACAGGTCTACCGGCGCTCCTCGCTCAATCTGTCGTAGTAGGGTCCCAGACGCAGCAAAATTTGTCGTAACGCGGACATCAGGATTATCGAGCTCAAATTCTACAATAAGTTCTTTTAAGACATCCGTAGTGCTCGATGCAGCGGAGATTAAAAGCTCTGTTTGTGCCGCGATGCCTATTTTACATACCGAAATAAATAGAACACAACCAGCGACTAATTTTTTAAAACTAAGCACTAGACACTCCGGCAGCGGTCAATAATATTTTTCGTATTTCTGGGCGTACAGGTTTCCCAAACGAATCCCTATAGGGCGCATTGGCTAAGTCAACTGAGCCCGAAACTAAACCTTGTTTGATCAGGACTAATCGCTCGCCTAGCTCTGCGACATCCTGAGGATCATGAGTAATAAGTAAAATTGGAATTTTAAAAATAGATTGAATTTTTTTGAGCTCCTCTCTCATCTGAATCCTCAGTAATGGATCTAACGCAGAAAAAGGCTCGTCCAGTAACAATATGTCCGGTCTTTGTAGTAGTGCTCTAGCAAGACCCACTCGCTGGCGCTGTCCTCCGGATATTTCAAAGGGATATTTTTTCGAGAACGCTTTAATTTGAAAAATATCCAGCAGCTCTTGAACCCTTTCCTCGTCTTCCCTTTTTAGTCCTTTCGATAATATATAGCGCTTGGAAAAGCCGATGTTCTCACTCACGGTCATGTGTGGAAATAATGCATAGTCCTGAAACAAATAACCAACATTACGGTAGCGTGACGGAACATCTATATTCTTCGATGAATCGAAAAGCACCCTCTCATTAATAATAATTTTTCCAGTATGCACCTCCTGTAAGCCTGCAATAATTTTTAACAACAGACTTTTCCCAGCTCCCGATTGACCAAATAAGACAGTAATATCCTCGTAACAGCTAAACTGCATATTTAAATTGAAGTCATGCCCGCCCGAGCGAAAATTTTGTTGAACGTCTACGTCGACTCCCATATCTTCTAAGCCTCTCGATATTTAGGTTTTAGAAAATAATTTGAAGTGAGTAAAACTATTATGCAAACAAATGAGGTAATAACCACAAGGAAATTAGCGATCTGATCATGTCCAGCTTGAACCGCCTCATACACAGCAATCGACAGCGTTTGAGTCTTGCCAGGTAAACTTCCGGCTACCATTAGTGTGGCTCCAAACTCTCCGAGTGCGCGTGCGAAGGCGAGCATAGATCCAGCTAATATCCCTCTTATTGCGAGAGGAAAAGTAACGAGAAAAAAAACTTGCACCTCATTTTTTCCCAACACTCGTGAGGCATCCTCATATTGCCTTGAAACCCCTTCAAAAGCAGTTCTGGCGGATTTATACACCAGGGGAAATGCAACAATCGAAGCCGCGATGACCGCACCTTGCCAAGTAAAGATTAAATTGATACCAAAATATGTTTCTAACCAACCTCCTATTGGCCCACGGCGACCGAGAAGGACGAGCAAATAATAGCCGAGAACAGTTGGTGGGAGTACTACCGGAAGAGTCAGTATTGCATCAAGAACTTCCTTACCAAAAAATTCTCGTTTAGCAGCGAACCATGCCATTGAAATACCCATCAATGCCGCAACAAGCGTGGCGACACCCGCTACTTTAAGGCTTAAAAGTAACGGTACAGTAACCGCCTCAAGTGTTATCGAAAGTGAAGTCAAAACGTAATAATCAAAACTAGTTTGAAATTATATTATGTGTGCTCTAAATAAAACTTTGGCGCCGTATGGGCGCCAAAGTCAGCTTGCGTATAAAAGGGGGTTGTTCACGCAACAATTGCATGCACCACGCAACCCGTTATAGTTAACAGGATATAGCGATATTTGTCAAATAAAGAACCCTATTGCATGAAGTCGGAAAATTTACTCATTTCCCTGCGAACACTGGCGGTGGCCTTCTGCTCCATTGCACGATAATGGGCTAGCACTTCTTGACCAAATTCCGTTACCTGCGCCCCACCCCCTCGGTTACCGCCAGTGAGCGTCTCCACTAACGGCGATACGAAACAACTATTCATGGTGTCGACGAGAACCCAGGCCCTTCGGTAGGACATACCCAACTCGCGAGCTGCCGCCGAAATAGATCCAGTTTTACCAATAGAATCCAGCAGCGCCGCCTTACCTGGACCCATTGCAATCGATTTACGAAAACTAACTTTTAATTGAGGCCGTAAGGTGTCGGACATATCCTAAAATTTAATCATCTCGCGTGTTCTCCCAGCGCATCGCAGCCGACTTATCAGATTCCCTAGCTTCAACCCACCGATCACCAGAGGAAGTTTGCTCTTTTTTCCAAAAAGGCGCTCGAGTCTTTAAATAATCCATTAAAAACTCGCAAGCCTTGAACGATTCGCCGCGATGTGCGCCGGTAACTAGCACTAGGACAATCTGATCCAGTGGAAGCAAAGTACCCACACGATGAATAATTAATGCGTCGTAGATATCCCAGCGACCCTTAGCCTGAGACACAATATCCTCAAGTGAACGTTCCGTCATTCCAGGGTAATGCTCCAGCGTGAGTGAGGATACGTCATCACCGTCATTCAGATCACGCACAACCCCAACAAAACTAGCCACAGCTCCTACTTTTGGGTTCTTTTGCCGAAGCCGTAACATCTCTTGGCCTACATCGAAATCTTCAGTTTGTACACGAACAGTCATGGCACTATCCGCCTGTGACTGGAGGGAACAGAGCGATCTCATCTCCTTCATTAAGCATTGCGTCCTTCGTAACCATTTCTTGGTTAAGTGCGATACGAAATGATTTATTCTCGTTCAACTCGTCCTTCCAAACCCCTCCTTTTTCACGTAGTACCATCAGCACATCTGAAACCTTATTATCAGATCCAGTGAACGAGATATCCACTTGATTGGTCTCGAAAACTTCTCTAAGTTTTGCGAAAAATAATACTTTTATTTTCATGTTAATTATCCGCTCTAGTGCTTATATTTTACCTAATGTTGTAAAAAAAAATTTTCAGTATTGCAAGAATCCAGCGCTCATAAAAAAGGTCGTTGTGTTCTATCGTATATAATGCCTTCTAGTATTACACAATTTTATAAAGTTAAGAATATATGAGTTCAAACGAATCATCGCCGATAGAGACCGCTATTACGGACACAAGGAAAAGACATCTCCGCGACCTTAGAATCTCTGTTACAGATCGTTGTAATTTTCGCTGCACCTACTGCATGCCAAAGAGCGTATACGACAGGGATTTTAAGTTTCTAGAGCGAACGCAACTGCTATCTTTTGATGAAATCAACAGACTCGTCGGTATTTTCAAAAATCACGGGGTGGAAAAAGTTCGTATCACTGGTGGAGAGCCGTTGTTACGCAAACAACTTGAAAAACTTCTTGAGATGATTTCTGTTTCGCACCAACTAGACCTCACATTAACTACTAATGCGACTTTATTAAAACAAAAAGCATCGATGCTGCTAGATGCAGGATTAAAAAGGATTACGGTCAGTCTCGATTCCCTCGATGACCACACATTTCAGATGATGAATGATATGAAAGTCCCAGTGTCGAAGGTGCTGGAAGGCATCGAAGAGGCCGATCGCGTGGGCTTTCAACCGATAAAAATTAATATGGTTGTAAAGCGAGGGGTTAATGATCAACACGTAATAGAGATGGCAAGATACTTCAAGGGTACAGGTCACATAGTCCGTTTTATTGAATTTATGGACGTTGGGTCTACCAACGGTTGGCAAATGAGCCACGTGGTGCCCTCAAAAGAGCTGGTAGGCCAGATAAACGAGATCTTCCCAATCGAACCCGTCGAACCTAATTACGTTGGAGAAGTTGCGGAGCGCTGGAAATACAGTGATGGCTCGGGGGAGGTTGGTTTCATCTCGTCGGTTACACAAGCATTTTGCGCGTCGTGCACAAGAGCTAGGCTGTCAGCCGAAGGGTCTATATACACATGCCTTTTCGCAACACAAGGCACTGACTTACGCATGTTACTTAGGACTGGCGCCTCCGACTCATCCATATCAAATGTAATCGGTAATTTATGGCAGGCAAGAACAGACAATTATTCAGAAATTAGAAGCGCAGAGACTGCCTCGCTTCGAAAAATCGAAATGTCATACATAGGCGGATAAATACACTCTCATATCAATACATAAAATGACTAAAAATAAAAAACTCGATTCCATTATTCAAGAAAGTGATTACGACCCACATTCCATGCCTGTGGAAAAAGCGCGCACTTATATTCAAGAATTTTTAGATCCGGTGAATAGTTCTGAGTGTGTTTCCGTTCGTGAGGCTCTTGGCAGAATTCTCTCCAAGGATGTTATTTCACCAGTTAATGTTCCGCAACATAACAACTCAGCCATGGACGGATATGCAGTCAAAGGGACAGATCTGACCGAGGGGAGGAAAACGGATCTCACCTTAATTGGAACCGCTTTTGCAGGCCAACCTTTTGACGGAAAAATGAGCAGCGGAGAATCTGTCCGAATTATGACCGGAGCCGTAATACCGAATGGCGCAGACACAGTAATTATGCAGGAGCGTGTTGAGAAAAAAAACGATAACGTTGTATCCGTGGATTTCTTTCCAACAGGAGCAAATACTCGCAAGGCAGGGGAGGATTTAAAGCTTGGGTCAGCAGCATTGCGTAAAGGGCATAAAGTAAGACCTGCAGACTTGGGATTAATCGCGTCTTTAGGTATATCAGAGGTGATGGTATATAGGAAACTGCGTGTCGCTTTTTTCTCAACCGGAGATGAACTGGTCGGCGTCGGGAACGTTTTAAGTGAAGGTCAAATTTACGACAGCAACCGATATACTATTTTCGGCATGCTTACCGAACTCGGGTGCGAACTGATTGATATGGGCGTCATTAAGGACACGCCTGAGGCCGTCGAATCAGCTTTTACAGATTCGACAAATATCTCTGATGTAGTCATTACCAGTGGGGGAGTATCTGTTGGAGAGGCTGACTTTGTAAAACCTATTTTAAATAAACTCGGGGAAGTATTGTTCTGGAAAATAGCTATGAAACCAGGACGCCCCTTAGCTTTCGGCAAAGTCGGACGGTCTCATTTCTTCGGATTACCAGGAAATCCAGTTGCTGTGATGGTCACATTCTATCAATTTGTACAAGCAGCGCTCAAGACATTACAAGGACAAATTACACGCATTCCAACACCAACTTTTAAGGCGCTTTGTACGGAGTCCTTAAAAAAAGTACCCGGTCGTACTGAATTCCAACGTGGAATTCTCAGTAAAACGAAAGATAACGAATGGACAGTAAAACCGACCGGAGATCAAGGCTCGGGGATCTTATCCTCGATGAGCCAAGCACACTGCTTCATTGTTTTACCGACTGATATGGATAAAGTCGAAGCAGGGGAATTCGTAGACGTCCAGTTAATTAGAGGGTTAATAGACTCATGAAAAAGATTGATAAAACAGACCAACAATGGGAATCTGAACTTACCCAACCGGAATACCAAATTCTAAGGAAAGAAGGAACGGAGCCCAGCTTCAGTCATCCCCTGAACAACGAATCTCGTAAAGGGATATTTGTTTGCGCAGGGTGTGCTACTCCATTATTTACATCCGAAATGAAATTCGATAGTGGGACTGGTTGGCCGAGTTTTTTTGATTGTATCGATGGAGCGTTTGAGGAAAAAACTGATCGAAAGTTTTTTATGAGTCGCACTGAGTATCACTGTGCCAATTGTGGCGGTCATCACGGACATGTATTCTCAGATGGACCTAACCCCACTGGATTGCGTTACTGCAACAATGGGACGGCACTTAAATTCATCTCTCAGGATTAGTAACTGATAGAACTAGTTAGTCTGCCCTAATTTGTGAACCGCTAATTGCCCTAAGTCACTGAGGTCTCCAGCTCCTGATTTCTCAACATGTTCAACGAGTTGTTTACGCATACGTGGATTCCAGAACTTTGTAATATGTCCTACCACACCCGCTGCCGCAATCTCTTGATCTTTCTCTGAATTAAAAAAATTCGAAATGTCATTAATCATTCGTACTAGCTGAGCACCATCCATCACACTATCCCCTACATTATTATCCGCTGTTCATGCGTATATATTGTTTGCCGACCACCCCTTGCGAATCCAATCAATGTTACGTCACTATCGATAGCTGTGTTAATGGCCAAAGAAGTGGGGCCGGAGACCGCAACAAGCAACCCAATATTCGCAACTGCTACCTTAGAGACCATTTCATAACTCGCTCGGCTTGTTATAAGGACAAATCCTTCACGGTCCTTGTCTAACTCAGAACACATCACCCCGATGAGTTTATCAAGTGCATTATGCCGACCAACATCTTCTCTGACACACACGATATCTCCCGCACAATCCGCCCAAGCAGCCCCATGAAACGTTCCCACTCCGTGATTCATGACTTGCGTATCACTTAATGAAGTGATCGCTCTTTGTATTGCAAAATTATCGAATCGGGTAGTATTTGTTACTTGTTTGGTCTTAGCGAGTGTAGCCTCCAAAGTTTCCTCACCACAAATTCCGCAACCCGTGCGTCCCACTAAATTCTTTTTTCTTTTTGAAAGTGCGTCACTACTCTTTTTGTCTACACTGATATAAGCCGCTATTCCCTTATCACTATGGACAAACTCAACGCCTCCAATATCCTGCCAAACACTTACGATGTTTTCTGTGAGTGAAAAACCAACCACGAAGTTTTCCAAGTCGGCAGGACTCACCATCATCACTGAAAACGGTTCGCCATTATAAATGAGCGCCAAAGGGACTTCCTCGGCGACCAAGTTCAGCTCTGACTCAATACCGCCTCTTGAGGTCCACTTGTAAGCGTTTCGCTCCGTTGTCGCGGCGTTTGGCATCTTAAATCACTAAACGCGCTCTGATTCCGCCGCCTGTGCAAGCAAATCCAACTGTTGTTCGTTGAATTGTTGAAATTGTTTTTGCCATTCAGTTGGCTGGGTCACTGGCTCAACTTGCACAGCTGTGACCTTGAACTCTGGGCAATTAGTTGCCCAATCCGAGTTGTCGGTCGTGATGACGTTGGCTCCCGACTCTGGAAAATGAAATGTTGTATACACAACGCCAGGCTGAACACGATCCGTAACGTAGGCCCTCAGGACTGTTTCTCCCGCTCGACTACGTATACCGACCCAATCATCAGACTTAACACCACGCAATTCAGCATCGCTTGGATGAATCTCTAGTCGATCCTCATCATGCCAAGTTACATTATCTGTTCTCCGCGTTTGCGCTCCAACGTTGTACTGACTAAGAATACGTCCAGTCGTCAAAATAAGCGGGAACTTACGAGTCGTTCGCTCACTTGTAGGAACGTACTCCGTAATTACGAATCTTCCCTTGCCAATTACGAACTCAGAGGTATGCATGATTGGCGTTCCGTCTGGAGCTTCGTCATTACACGGCCACTGAATACTGCCTTCATCCAATTTTTCGTAGTTAACCCCTGTAAATGTTGGGGTGAGTCGAGCAATTTCGTCCATGATCTGCGACGGATGCGTATAGTCCATTTGATAGCCGAGTGCGTTCGACAGCATAACTGTCGCTTCCCAATCGGCTTTACCCGCCAGAGGCTCCATAACCTTTCGGATACGAGAAATTCTTCGTTCCGCATTCGTGAAGGTTCCGTCCTTTTCTAAGAACGAGGCGCCCGGAAGAATTACGTGCGCATATTTTGCGGTCTCGTTCAGAAAAATATCCTGAACTACGACACACTCCATTGCTTCGAGCGCTGACGTAACATGTTGCGTATTAGGATCAGACTGAGCTATGTCCTCACCTTGAACGTAAATACCCATGAATTCATCAGAGTGCGCCGCATCCAACATGTTGGGAATTCTAAACCCAGGTTCCGGATCAATCGAGACATTCCATTCTTTTTCGAAAAGCTCACGCGTCACACTGTCTGACAAATGTCTATATCCTGGCAGTTCATGCGGAAATGATCCCATATCACAAGCGCCCTGCACGTTATTCTGCCCCCTTAGGGGGTTCACGCCGACACCTGGTCGACCTATATTGCCAGTAAGCATTGCGAGGTTAGCGATACCAAGTACCATAGTGGAACCTTGACTATGCTCCGTCACACCTAACCCGTAGTAAATCGCGCCGTTTTTACATGAAGCATAGAGTCTGGCGGCCTCTCTAACCTCGTTCGCAGGGACACCAGTAATGGCCTCAAGCTCTTCTGGGGAATTCCTATCCTCCGCAATAAATGATACCCACTTATCGAATTGAGCGGCATCACATCGTTCTTTGATGAATTCACTATCATGTAACTTCTCTGTATAGATAACATGAGCTACAGAATTTACGATTGCCACGTTAGTACCAGGCATCAACTTAAGGTGATGACTCGCCTTGACATGAGGCCCGTCAACGAGGTCGATCTTACGAGGGTCGACCACGATCAGTTTTGCGCCTTGCCTCAGCCTTTTCTTCAATCGGGACGCAAATACAGGATGACCGTCAGTTGGATTTGCACCAATCACAATAGCTACATCAGTGTGCATCACTGAATCAAAATCTTGCGTACCTGCGGATTCACCAAGTGTGGTTTTCAACCCGTAACCAGTCGGAGAGTGGCAAACACGCGCGCACGTATCAACGTTGTTGTTACCAAAGGCTGTCCTAATTAACTTTTGCACAAGATAAGTTTCTTCGTTTGTGCAACGAGAAGAAGTAATACCGCCAACAGCAGTCTTACCATACTTCTTTTGAATCATTTTAAATTGCGATGCGGCGTAGGCGACAGCCTCATCCCAACTGACTTCTTTCCACGGATCCGTAATTTTGTCGCGTATCATTGGCTTTGTAATTCGGTCTTTATGCGTCGCATATCCAAATGCGAATCGACCCTTGACGCAAGAATGTCCGCGGTTCGCTTTACCATCAGAGTCAGGCACCATCCTGACGACGTCGTTACCCTTTACTTCCGCTTTAAATGAACAACCGACTCCGCAATAAGCACACGTTGTCTTAACGCTTCGCTCTGGAACTCCTTGTTCAATTACGGACTTCTCCATGAGAGTCGCAGTTGGGCATGCCGATACGCATGCACCGCAACTGACACATTCCGAGTCTAAGAAAGACTCTTTTTGCCCTGCAGACACAGTGGACCCAAATCCACGACCATCTATAGTTAATGCAAATGTTCCTTGGGTCTCCTCACAGGCTCGAACACATCGTGAGCAAACGATACATTTCGATGCGTCAAAAGTGAAATAAGGATTTGATTCGTCTTTTTTTGCTTCGAGATGGTTTTCACCACTCATACCATATCTGACTTCCCTCAGGCCAACGACACCCGCCATGTCCTGTAATTCGCAGTCGCCATTTGCGGAGCAAGTTAAGCAATCTAACGGATGATCGGAAATGTACAACTCCATAACCTCGCGTCGGATTTTGGCAAGCTTATCGGTTTGAGTACGAACAACCATGCCGGACTCAACTGGTGTAGTACAGGAAGCTGGATATCCTCTCCTACCTTCGATTTGCACAAGACACAATCTGCATGAACCAAAAGCCTCTAAGCTTTCTGTAGCGCATAACTTGGGGATTGATAATCCAGCCTCCGAGGCCGCCCTGAGAACTGAGGTGCCCTCGGGAACAGACACGGGCAACCCATCCACCACCAAATCTAAAAATTTTTCAGCCGGGCTTTCGGGGGTTCCTAAATCTCTCCAAACAGTAGTGCTCATAATTTCTCTCCAAAAAATCTAAGCTGCCGCCATCGTGGCATGTGGTTCGAGGCAAAAATCCTCAGGGAAATGCTTAATCGCGCTCATTACAGGAAAAGGAATCATTCCACCAAGTGCACAAAGTGAACCATGTAACATGGTGTCGCAAAGTGTTTCAATTAATTCCGCGTTCGCAGAACGATCCTCTCCAGACAAAATTTTATCAATCGTTTCCATGCCCCTAGTTGATCCAATACGACAAGGAGTGCACTTACCACACGATTCAATAGCACAGAATTCCATAGCAAAACGCGCCATCGATGCCATATTTACCGTCTCGTCAAAAACCACAATGCCGCCATGACCTATCATGGCCCCTGCAGCGGCGAATGTTTCGTAGTCAAGCTTTAAATCAAAATCTTTCTCGGGTATGTAGGCTCCCAGGGGACCACCAATCTGTACGGTCCGAATCGGTTTACCCGAGGCTGAACCACCACCAAAATCATATAGTAACTCGTTTAAGGTGACCCCAAATGCTTTCTCAACAAGCCCACCCTGCTTTATATTTCCCGCTAATTGTATGGGCAACGTACCGGTAGAGCGACCCATCCCATAATTTTTGTAAGCAGAACCACCGTTAGCCAAAATAAATGGCACTGATGAAAATGTAATTACGTTATTTACAACGGTAGGTTTCCCAAAAAGCCCGGAAATAGCTGGTAAGGGCGGCTTTGCTCTCACTAAACCTCTCTTTCCCTCAAGGCTTTCCAAAAGAGAGGTCTCCTCTCCACAAATATAGGCGCCAGCAGCTCTTCTTAATTCTATATCAAAGGAGCGCTCACCCCCACGAATATTTTTTCCTAAGTATCCTTTATCTCGCGCAACGTCAAGAGCGGCATTGAACACCTCTTCGGCATGCGGATACTCGGAGCGTAAATACACATAACCCTTTGTTGCATGAACAGCGAATGCCGCAATTGTCATCCCTTCTATCAACGCAAACGGATCACCCTCCATGGTCATACGGTCGGAAAAAGTTCCGGAGTCACCCTCATCCGCATTACAAACGATGTACTTTTGATCCGCTTGACAATTCAATACAGTATTCCATTTGATCCCCGTAGGAAACGCTGCGCCACCACGTCCCCGCAAACCCGAATCAGTCACAATGTCAACAATTGATCTAGCGTCTAAGTCAAGCGTCGACCTAAGTCCTTTGAATCCCTCGTTTTCGATATAGTCTTCGATGGATATTGGATCCGTTATTCCATTTCGCGCGAAACACAACCGTTCTTGATTTTTGAGATAAGGGATTTCATCGACTATTCCAACACTCTTAGCGCGCAACCCAGCTTCAGTAAAATTCGCCTTTACTAAATCTTCTACATCAGCACTATTCACGTTGGCGAAGCCACTGCGTCCGGATTCAGTTTCAACCTCTAAAAGAGGCTCCATCCATATCAAGCCCCGAGAACCATTTCGCACGATTTCTACTTCTTGCTTCATCGAGTGGGAAACTCGCGAAACCTGATCAGCCACCACATCTGCGCCTAAACCTATCGCAGAAGAATCCCGTGGAATATAAATCTTAGTTGTCATTTTTAGGCGTCCTTAATTCATCGACGATTCCATCCATTTGATCCGAAGACATCTTTGCCTTGGGGACACCATCAACCATTACTGCTGGAGCGCACGCACAGTGTCCCAAACAATAAATCGGTTCTAATGTAATTTTTCCGTCAGATGTTGTTTCATGAAAATCTATTGCGAGCTTAGCCTTAAGATTTTCAATGACTCCCTCAGCACCCATAGCCTGACATGCCTCTGATCGACATACTTGAATAATATGCTTGCCTGGCTTGTGGTTACGGAAGTGGTGATAAAATGAAATGACACCATGGACTTCGGCTCGTGAACGATTAATCGTTTTGCCAATGATGTCCACCGCATCCGATGGAATATACCCGAGAGCATCCTGCACTTCGTGCAAGATCGGTAGTAGACCACCCTCAGTATTAGAGTGCTTTTTCAAGGCAGCACTCACTACGACCTCGTAATCGGCATTTTCCAACATAGAAACCTCCCTAAGCGGTAAGAGATCCGACTCCCTCGCTTCCCCGAAATTGCTACTGATCATGTTATATATGTAAAATTATACATATTTTAAAATGACCTTATAATTAATGATTAACACGTTAATCTAAGTTGATTGACGTTACAATATGTTTGAAAGTTCATATATTTTATGCGAAAAGTTAAACTATCTCCATCTTGGTCTCTATCAAACGAGAAAAACGAAACCTTAGGCTCAGAGCTGTTTACCTTATTGGACGCTATACATCGAACAGGAACCCTGGCAGAGGCCGCCAAACAAACGGAAATTTCATATCGTCACGCCTGGAACTTAGTAAATCATTGGAAAGACTTCTTCGGTTCTGATCTAGTCTTATTTACACGAGGTAAAGGCGCTTCGCTTACGGAACTTGGAGAAAAATTACTCTGGGCAGAACAACGTGTATCAGCCAGGGTGGGGTTACAACTAGACTCGCTTGCTTCAGAAATTAATTTAGAAATCAGTCGAGCCTTGGTCTCGGCGCGCTCCTCTTTAACAATCCACGCAAGCCATGGCTATGCAGTAGCCTATCTGCCCGAACTATTAAAAACATTACCCGATCTCCAAGTCGATCTGAGATATATCGGGGCTGCTGAGTCACTAGCGTCTCTGAACCACGGAGATTGTGATCTTGCTGGGTTTCATCTCCCCACAGATGGAAATGGTCAAGCAGTTATCGACAGTTTGTCGCCATTGTGGAGCGCTAATACTCATCGATTTATTCATCTAGTAACGCGAACGCAAGGGCTATTTGTCATTCCTACCAACCCCATGGGGATCACCGAACTAATTGACTTAACTACCAAAGAAGTCAAGTTCGTAAATCGACAAATCGGCTCAGGCACACGGATGTTATTTGATCAACTCTTAGCAAGAAACAATATCAATTCAGGAGACATAGAGGGCTATCAATCAGAGGAATTCACTCATGCTGCAGTCGCCGCGTATGTGGCTTCAGGGATGGCAGACACAGGGTTCGGAGTGCAACCCGCAGCGACCCAGTTCGGCTTAGACTTCATTCCCCTAGCTCAAGAAAAATATATGTTTGCTTGTCGGGCAAAGGACATTAATAAAAAAGAAATACACGAACTGATCAAACTTCTTAAAAGTGCTAAATTTTCCCACTACGTGCTCGATCTGCCAGGATACTCATGTCCTGCACCCGGCGAAATCGTATCATTAAAAGAAGCTCTTACTTAAATAAAAACCCCACCATCGCCTTCAATCACCTGATCAGTAGGGTTTTTAATGATTAACTCCAATAGGAGCAGGAAACTCTGTCTCAGCTAAATATTGGTGCCGCCTTAAGAACAGTTTGATACAAGCCCCATGCGAGCGGCACACCCACGAAAACCCAAGCTAGAAACAAATGAAGTCCAGTGGTTTTACTTCGACTATCTGTTGACATAATTTATCTCCTAAGATTCTTCAGCTAAATGATGTTTTGGGTCGACTGGCTTGATTAACGAGTTGGCTATCAGCCCGACTACTAACAAACCTGCCATTATGTACATCGTTGTGTTGTAAGCCTGCGCCGGCGGTATACCACTATCGATTTGATATTGCCGAATGTAGTTTACAAGCACCGGCCCCAAGACACCTGCTACAGCCCATGCAGTCAACAATCTTCCATGAATTGCCCCAACATACTTAGTTCCAAACATGTCTTTTAAGTAAGCCGGCACGGTAGCGAAACCCCCTCCATACATTGTCAAGATGACAGCGGAACATACTACAAACAGAAGCACACTACCTATGGCGCCAGTCGATGGAACCAAAGAATAAAGTGCTATGCCGATCAAGAAAAAGCAAAAATAAGTGTTTTTTCGTCCTATAACGTCTGACAAGGATGCCCAGAAGATTCGGCCTAACATGTTGGATAAACTCAACACACCAACGAAACCTGCTCCAGCAGCAACTGTTAGTCCGAACATTTCCTGACTCATGACAGACGCTTGACCAAGAACACCGATACCCGCAGTGACGTTCATACATAACACGACCCATATACACCAAAACTGTGGTGTTTTCCAAGCAACATCAACATGAACGTTAGCAGTTGTAGTCAACTTCTTCGGGGTTACGGGTGGTTGCCAGCCCTCTGGCTTCCATCCCTCAGCTGGAACTCGGACGATCGTTGCTCCAACCATAGCAAACACAAAATAAATGCACCCTAAACCAACGAAAGCACCAATTACTCCAACGTCAGTATCGCTTCTGAACACGTCCATTAACCAAACAGATAATGGTGATGCTAAAAATGCTCCGCCACCAAAACCCATAATCGCCATACCTGTGGCCATGCCGGGTCTATCTGGAAACCATTTTATTAATGTTGATACAGGCGAAATATAGCCAAGACCAAGACCAATCCCACCTAATACGCCATATCCGAGATAAACGAGCCATATATTATGAAGATAGACGCCTAAGGCTGAGACAAGAAAACCAGAAGACCAGAACATTCCCGCTGTAAACATAGCGCGACGTGGTCCGCCTTCCTCTACCCATCGGCCGAAAAAAGCTGCGGATAACCCGAGGAAAACAATTGCCAGGGTATACATCCAACCAATTTCAGTGAGCAACCAATCACTCGGTGCTGATTCTGTGATACCAACCAACTTAGTCATCGGAAGATTAAAAACACTTAATGCATATACTTGACCAATACAAAGGTGAATGCAAAGCGCGGCCGGTGGAATCATCCATCTACTAAAACCTGGACCAGCTACAGTGCGTTGTCGGTCTAAAAATCCAAACATATCCTACCCCCTCGATTCGATTTATTTTTAACTTATTATTTTATTATTCCGGCTATTAAACGCCATTTGAACGAATTTGTCTAAAAAGACTTTCTTCCCAATACAAAAAAGACTCAGTTCTAAATACAACACTTATCTTATATTTAATTATTTATAATAGGTTGAGCTCAATTTACACCTTCAACGTCATAATATTTGTTAGAAAGCAAACATGAAATGCTAGAGAAAAGGGCGACTTGCATCATTTTGGCCGGTGGAAGAGGTAAACGGATGGGCGGCAGAAACAAAGCGTTAATTCCGTTCAAAAACATTACTTTAATTGAAAATGCAATTCAAGCAATAAAGCCTCAAGTCGATGAAATCATCATCAGCGCTAATCGAGATTTCTTGTATTTAAACAAGTTAGGGTTTCCTGTTATTGAGGACCAAATTAGCAATCAGGGGCCGCTACTTGGAATCGTCTCAGCCGCAGCCCATGTCAAAACAAGAAATGTCGTAGTCACTCCTTGTGACGTAATAAATATTCCCAAAAATTACGTCCAGGAACTGATTTTCGCTCTTGAAACAACTCAATCAGATATCGCCATTGCTAAAACGAACGATAGGGCTCAACATTTAAATTGTGCATTCAAGGTAGAAATAGTTCACGCCCTAAAAAGAACAATCGCACAAGGCACTTTGAAGGTTTCTGATTGGCAGTCAAAATTAAAGACTTCGTACGTCGAATTTGATGGGGACCCAAACCACACGCTAAAAAATATAAATGAACCTAGAGATTTTTCCGACGTTTATATAGGCTAGTCTGAGACGTCTATTGACGGCGTATCTAGAGTTTTAAAAAAAATCTCACCCTCCTTAATCATATTGAGATCCGAGCGGGCGCTCTCTTCTACTTCATCTAAACCAGTCTTAAGATCGACCACTTCAGCCTTAATTTGGTCATTTATCGCACGTACTTCTTCATTCTTCTCAATTTGAGTTTCCAACACGCCTCGATAGCGTATAACATCTTTCCATCCACCCTTGCCAAACCAAAGTGGATATTGAATTAACAACAGCAACAAGGCTAAGGAGATTGTTAAAAGTTTCATTTAACTTAAATTATAAAACGCCCTACGACCTGCGTAGCTCGCTCGGTCTCCGAGCTCTTCTTCAATGCGCAGCAATTGATTATATTTTGCCAGACGATCTGACCTAGATAAAGAACCGGTCTTAATTTGTCCGGCGTTCGCCCCTACAGCTAAGTCCGCAATAAAAGTATCCTCGGTTTCGCCTGATCGGTGGGAAACCACCGAGGTATACTTCGCACGCTTGGCCATCTCAATCGCCGCCATGGTCTCACTAAGTGTGCCTATTTGATTGATCTTCACTAAAATGGAATTAGCAATAGCTTGATCGATGCCCCTCTGAAGAATCTTTGTATTGGTTACGAACAAATCATCACCCACCAATTGGACCGATGCTCCCAAACGATTCGTCAAGGTGCTCCAGCCATCCCAGTCATCTTCAGCCATTCCATCTTCAATAGAGATGATGGGATATTTTTCCACCAAGGTCGCCAAATAATCGCAGAACTCAGAAGCTGAAAGCTGGAGACCCTCGGATTTCAAGACGTACTTACCGTTCTGATAAAACTCCGAACTCGCACAATCTAATCCTAACGCTACCTGGCTACCCACTTCATAACCAGAAGCACTGATCGCTTCGAGAATAAAATCAAGTGCCTCATCATTACCGCTAAAATTAGGAGCGAATCCGCCTTCATCTCCGACCGTTGTTGGCATTTTTGCATCGTCTATATTCTTCCTTAAGGTTTGAAACACCTCAATCCCACACCGCAGAGCCTGACTGAAACTGTCAAATCCCATCGGAATAATCATGAATTCTTGAATATCCAGGCTATTGTTTGCATGCGCACCACCATTTATAACATTCATCATAGGCACTGGAAGCTGCGTCTCCCCTGCGCCCCCTAGATAACGATAGAGAGGAAGGCCTAAATCCATTGATGAAGCTTTCGCGGTCGCTAGCGAGACCGCAAGCACGGCATTGGCACCCAGACGTGATTTTGATTCGGTGCCATCTAGCTCAATCAAAGTTTGATCAATACGTGACTGGTCTGTTGATTCAAAGCCAATAATAGCTTCACATACTTCGGAATTAATATTTTCTACCGCTTTTAAAACACCCTTTCCATAAAATCGACTACCATCGCCATCCCTTAATTCAACTGCCTCCCTAACTCCCGTCGAGGCGCCAGAAGGAACTGCGGCTCGACCTATTACTCCACTATCTAAGTGAATATCAGCTTCTACTGTTGGGTTTCCGCGCGAATCGATGACCTCTCTGGCGACAACATCAATAATTGAACTCATAATAAATTACTCATCTTTCCTTTTTAAACGCTAGTAATTCCGATATCTAACTCATCAAATGGTCTCGATTTCACAAGATCATCGATGTCTTTTAGCTGCTTTAAAAGCCCTTTCATACGACCCAAAGGCCACGCATTAGGTCCATCCGAAAGTGCCTCCTCAGGGTTAGGGTGCGTCTCCATAAATATGCCACTGATGCCAACAGCTACAGCTGCTCGCGCCAAAACTGGCACAAACTCCCTTTGACCACCGCTCTCATTACCTTTGGCTCCCGGCAACTGAACGGAGTGAGTGGCATCAAAAACAACTGGACAATTTGTTTCCCGCATAATCGCTAGGGACCGCATATCCGAAATCAAGTTGTTGTAACCGAAGCTAACGCCTCGCTCACAAACCAAGATATTATCTTGGCCACTCGCATCCTTTGCTTTTTTGACAACTTCCCTCATTTCACTGGGAGACAAAAATTGTCCTTTCTTAATATTAACGGGTAAACCAGTCGCAGCAACGGCCCTAATAAAATCAGTTTGCCTACACAAGAAAGCGGGCGTTTGCAGCATATCAACAATAGAGGCTACTTGCTCAACCTCATCAACGGAATGGACGTCCGTGAGAACTGGCATGCCAATTTGAGATTTAACCAGAGCAAGCACCTCTAAACCACGCGCTATCCCGAGTCCCCTGTAAGAGGAATTTGATGAGCGATTAGCTTTGTCATAGGAAGCTTTAAAGATGATCGGAATTGACAGCTCCTCCCCAATTTCCTTAAGGCGTTGCGCTATTTTTAGGGTCATATCTTCAGACTCGATTACGCATGGTCCCGCAATCACGAAAATCGGAGCATCGAGACCCACTCGGAGTTTACCTACCAGCACTAGTTCTCCTATTGATGTTGATTACCTGAAAATCTAAACACATGTTTAGATTATTTACTTTCATTCTCCAACGCTGCGGCTACAAAACCATTGAACAAAGGATGACCCTTTCTGGGTGTAGACGTAAATTCGGGATGAAACTGACACCCCAAAAACCAGGTATGATTTTCTAACTCAACAACCTCGCACAATCCTTCAGTTTCCGACGTTGCTGAAACCACTAAACCGTGCGACTGAATTTCATCTAAAAGCTGACCATTTACCTCGTAGCGATGTCGATGTCGCTCACCAATGAACGAAGCCCCATAAATTTTTTCTACTCTAGATCCCGGCTTTAGATTAGCTTTTTGCTCGCCAAGCCGCATCGTTCCGCCCAAATCTGAATCAAGATCTCGCTTTTCTATCTCACCTTTAGATGTCATCCACTCCGGAATAAGCGCGACTACAGGATGTTTCGTATCACCGTTAAACTCCGTACTGTGAGCGTCGGTCCATCCAACCACATGTCGAGCAAACTCGATTACCGCCAATTGCATTCCCAAACAAATACCCAAATAAGGCACATTGTGTTCCCTTGCATAACGTATAGCCTGGATCTTTCCTTCGACTCCACGCGTTCCAAATCCTCCCGGGACCAGTATCGCATCCATATCACGTAATACTTCAAGACCCTTTTCCTCAATCTCCTCAGAGTCGATATAGCTGATATCAATCTTTGCATCACAATGCATACCTGCATGAATCAATGCCTCCGATAACGACTTATACGATTCGGTTAAATCCACGTATTTGCCAACCAAGGCAATATTAACCTGTCGACTAGGATTTTCTAGTTTATAGATTAAGTCATCCCATTCGCTTAAATCTGCCACCGGAGCTTCGAGTTGCAGTTTCGTTAACACAATCTCATCAAATTGCTGATTATGCAAAAAAGATGGGATTTTATAAATACTATTTACGTCAATTGCAGAAATGACAGCATCCACTGGAACGTTTGTAAATAGAGCAATTTTACGTCTCTCACTTTCGGGCACCTCTTGCTCCGAACGACATAGAATTACGTCCGGTTGGATACCAATTTCACGTAACTCTTTAACCGAATGTTGAGTGGGTTTCGTCTTAATCTCGCCAGCAGAGGCAATATAAGGAACTAAAGTCAGATGCACAAAGCACGCATTTTCTCGACCAACCTCAAGGCTCATCTGCCGGACCGCCTCCAAAAAAGGAAGGGACTCTATATCACCAACTGTGCCCCCAATTTCCACCAGCGCTACATCCGCACCGTCAGCGCCTTTTATAATTTGATTTTTTATCTCATCGGTGATGTGAGGAATAACTTGCACCGTCCCTCCTAAATAATCACCTCGTCGCTCTTTGCGAATAACAGACTCGTACACTTGACCAGTCGTGAAATTATTACGCTTACCCATGCGTATATCTACAAATCGTTCGTAGTGCCCCAAGTCTAGATCGGTCTCTGCCCCATCATACGTCACGAATACTTCTCCATGCTGAAACGGGCTCATAGTTCCAGGATCCACATTAATATACGGATCAAGTTTTAACATTGTCAGCTGAATACCTCGGGACTCAAGGATTGCGGCGAGAGACGCGGAAGCGATGCCTTTACCTAAAGATGATACAACACCGCCTGTAACAAAAATATATTTAGTCATTCCACGTGTATCTCATCAAAAGGTACGCAATCCCAATTGTAACATCGGCCAACAACACGACGCGCCTAAATTGTTAACTTATAAAGATTAAAATGTTACTTATCTAATAAAGTCTAAGCTGCTTTTTCAGCTTTTAGATGCTTACCAAGGTAGATCCAAGTATCTACAACCGTATCAGGATTTAACGATATCGCGTCAATACCCTCACCAACCAGCCATTCAGCAAAATCTGGATGATCTGAAGGACCTTGACCGCAAATACCGACGTATTTACCTTTCTTCCGACAAGAATCAATGGCTAAGTGAAGCATCCGCTTAACAGCTAAGTCCCGCTCATCAAATTGGCCGGCAACAATACCCGAATCTCTATCTAGGCCTAGGGTTAGTTGCGTCATATCGTTAGAACCTATAGAAAATCCGTCAAAGAATTCAAGGAACTCATCAGCCAGTATCGCATTAGTAGGTAATTCACACATCATAATGATACGCAGACCATTATCACCGCGCTTTAAACCATAAGATGCGAGCAAATCAATTACCTGCTCTGCTTCACTTAGAGTCCTGACGAACGGCACCATAACTTCTATATTGGTCAATCCCATTTCGTCTCGCACTGATTTTAAAGCTCGGCACTCAAACTCGAAACAATCCCTAAAGCTATCCGAAATGTACCGTGACGTTCCTCTGAACCCAAGCATTGGATTCTCTTCGTTAGGTTCATAGAGTCGTCCGCCAATAAGACTCGAATACTCATTCGACTTGAAATCAGATAGCCTCACAATTACCGGTTTAGGAAAAAATGCTGCGCCTAATGTTGAAATACCTTCCTTGAGCTTCTCAACATAAAAATCAACTGGATTAGCGTAACCGGATGACCTTGCAGAAACCAATTCCTTAACATCTTCTGGAAGCCGATCAAACTCAATAGCTGCCTTTGGATGTATTCCGATCATTCGAGCAATAATGAATTCTAATCTTGCTAACCCAATTCCCGCATTAGGTAAGCGTTGGAAATCAAATGCCAACTCTGGATTTCCAACATTCATAGATACTTTGACAGGTATTTCTGGCAGTTTGTCGAGTTGTATTTTTAAAATTTCAACGTCTAAAATTCCCTCATATACAAATCCTGAATCGCCTTCGGCGCACGAGACAGTGACATGATCTCCTTCAGACACGACTTGCGTTGCAGTCGCTGTTCCAACTACCGCTGGGATCCCTAATTCTCTAGCGATAATCGCAGCATGACATGTCCTACCGCCCCTATTGGTAACGATTGCGGATGCCTTTTTCATAACCGGCTCCCAGTCTGGGTCTGTCATATCAGTAACCAATACATCCCCTTCAAGAACACGGTGCATTTCACTCGCATCCTTGACCAAGCGAACTACCCCCGAACCAATTTTGGATCCAATCGCGCGACCCTCCACCAAAACTTTACCCCGATTATTTAATTTAAATCGTTCTTGAGTAGTAGCCTCATCCTCCTGTGCCCTCACGGTCTCAGGACGAGCCTGTAAGATATATATCTTACCGTCCTCGCCGTCCTTACCCCATTCAATATCCATAGGTCGTCCGTAGTGCTTTTCAATTTTAATAGCCTGCAAAGCCAATGCATTAACTTCTTGATCATTGATTGAGAATTCACTCGCTTCTTTAGCTGAAACTGAAGTAGTTACGGTTGATTGGCCAGCAGTCTGACTCTCAGAGAATTCCATTCGTAACGCCTTACTTCCCAAGTTCCTACGTAAAATTGCGGGAACTCCGCGTTCCACACCGGGCTTATAGACATAAAACTCGTCAGGGTTCACCTGTCCCTGAACAACCGTCTCTCCCAAACCATATGCCGACGTTATGAAAACAACCTTGTCAAAACCTGATTCAGTGTCCAGAGTAAACATCACTCCACTGGACCCAGAATCAGATCGGACCATCCGTTGCACTCCAGCCGATAGCGCTACATTTGAATGCTCGAACCCTTTATGAACTCTATAAGAAATCGCCCTATCATTGTATAAAGATGCAAATACATGTTTAATCGCTTCCAAAATATTCTCTAAACCACGAATATTAAGATAGCTTTCTTGCTGACCAGCGAAAGACGCGTCAGGTAAGTCCTCTGCTGTCGCGGAGGAGCGCACAGCGAAAGAAACATTTTCCCCTTCGGTGCTTGTTAATTCTGCATAAGCTAACTCGATTTCAGATTTAAAGCGTGGCGTCAATGGAGCATCTACAATCCATTGCCTAATTTGCTCTCCTGCTGATGACAAGGCGCTCAAGTCCTCAATATCTAGTGCAGATAACTTCTCATTAATTTTCTGAGTTAATCCCGACTCCTCTAAAAAATCTCTAAAGGCAGTAGACGTTGTCGCAAATCCTCCGGGCACCGACACTCCAAGCGTTGATAGTTGCGAAATCATCTCACCTAAGGACGCATTTTTACCGCCAACCTCTTCGACGTCCGTATTTCGCAGTGAGTGAAAGGGAATCACATAGGGGGAATTATTGTTATCTGTTATGCTCATTTTTTCTCGTTAATTATTGATACACTGGATTTTTGTATTTTACCTCATCATCGCATTATATTGCAGTACACCAATGGGCAAAATGAACACAAACACTCGATCCGCTTTTTATATATCCGACAGAACTGGCATTACCGCAGAAATGCTAGGCCACAGCCTTCTGACTCAATTTGAAGAAGTAAAGTTTAACGAGGCTACAATGCCCTTTATTGACACACCGACTAAGGCAAATGAGGCAGTCAATCAAATCAATCAGGCCTGTGAATCTAATGGTAACCGACCTCTCGTCTTCAGTACGTTGGTCAATTCTAAGCTGTCGTCCATTGTTAAAACTGCAAATGCACTTTATGTAGATTGTTTCCAAGTCTTCATTGCTCCTATGGAAGTCGAGCTACAACTAAAATCAAATCATTCAGTTGGACGCTCCCACAGCAATCGAGGATCGGGGTATTTAAAACGAATGGACGCCGTAAATTTTGCGCTTGCTTACGACGATGGACAGACGGTTAAAGATATGGAGGAAGCCGACGTCATACTAGTAGGCGTATCCCGCTGCGGAAAAACGCCAACCTGTCTCTATTTAGGTATGCAATTCGGAATCAAAGCTGCCAACTTTCCTCTTATTCCAGAAGACTTTGAACGTCTAGCCCTACCTAGCACGCTTGATGCCTTTCGACACAAATTGTTCGGGCTGACAATCCGACCCGATCGTTTAGTGCGCATCCGAAATGAGCGTCGTCCTGACAGTAAGTACGCATCCCTAAGAAATTGCGAGAGTGAAGTGCGTTTGTCAGAGGCGTTAATGAAACAGGAGAACGTCGATTATTTAGATACCACCTCCAGATCAATCGAGGAATTAGCTGCCGTAATCATGCAAAGAGCGCAACTGAAGCGACAGGCCTTTTAAAATAAAGCAATTTAAGTCAGCTTCATTGACTTAATAGGCTCAAAAGTTTTTCTATGAAGGGGGGTGACTCCAAAATTTTTTATGGCTTCGATATGAGCTTTAGTTCCATAACCTTTATGGCTTCTGAAACCCCAATCCGGATAAAGTTCATCTAAAACTATAAGCCTTTCATCCCGTGCGACTTTCGCAATAATCGAGGCTGCAGAAATACTTGGCTCTTTTTGATCTCCCTTAACGATTGTTCGTACATTAACCTTGTCTAAAATTGGAGCTTTGTTACCATCCACCAATACGATTTCGGGAAACACATTAAGAGCCTCTATCGCACGCGTCATCGCCAACATCGTTGCATTTAAAATGTTTAAATCGTCAATTTCTTCGACCGAAGCAAACGAAATCGCCCACGCCAACGCTTTCTCTTTAATCTCAACAGATAAGTCTGTTCGACGTTTTGCAGATAATTTTTTGGAGTCCCTAAGGCCATTAATAGGAGCGTTGGGATTCAAAATTACCGCTGCTGCGTATACCTCTCCCGCTAAGGGGCCTCTACCCGCCTCATCTACGCCTGCCGTATTTACGATACCAGTCATTTATTTAATATGAACTCCTCAATGGCATCAGCGCTTCGACTTGCCGATCCAACTCTAAGGATCTTCTTGATTTGCTGAAAACGGATACGCATATACCCAAGTTCCTCCGGTCGCTCAAAAAGCGAGATCACCGCATTAGCCAAAAAATTTGACCTTGCTTTTTCTTGTATGAACTCCCCGACCAACATCTCGTTGGCAATAATATTCGGAAGCGACACGAATTTTGTTTTAGCTCGACGTCGCATCAACCAAGCTGTCAATTTAGACACTTTATAAGTTACGACCATTGGACACTCACACAACAAAGCTTCTAAGGTCGCAGTGCCGGAGGCTATAATCGCGACATCAGCAGCCTTCAAAACCCTTTGTGTATTTCCCGGTGTAAATTGTATTTCATTAATCAAACCTTTTCCGCTCCGAGACAAATGTGCACGTGCATAGGCAATCGCATCATCATCCAGTAAAGGAACAAGAAAACGGACATCAGAATACCTAGCTCTAATGATATTTGCAGTATCACTCATTAATTCGAGGTGTTGCTTCAACTCCGAACGTCTACTGCCGGGAAGTAGCGCTACCAGTTTTTGGTCGCGAGAAAGATCTAACTCATCTCGATATCTAATTCGATCAATGGTTACTTCGATCTGATCTGCAAGAGGATGTCCCACATAGGAAACAGGAATTCCTTCACTCTCGTATATTTTTTCTTCGAACGGAAACAACACTAACATTCTATCCAAAGATTCACGAATTTTATGGATTCTTTCATAGCGCCATGCCCATATCGAAGGGCTAACTAAATGAATTACGGGTATGCCACCTTTTCGCACAGATCTCTCTAGTAAAAGATTAAAGTCGGGCGAATCAATGCCGATAACCAAGTCCGGTTGATAGTTCAGAATTCTTCTTATAAGGGATAATCGTATGCGGATAAGCCTAGGAAGCTTTCTAATTACCTCTACATATCCCATTACCGAAAGCTCACTCATAGGATACCAAGACTCAAATCCTTGCTTAAGCATAAGTGGTCCACCTATTCCGACAGATTCGACCTTGGAAAATCTTTCATTCAATTCTTTTAATAACGCAGACCCAAGTATATCCCCGGACGCTTCGCCAGCAACGATTGCGACGCGTAGCTCGGATTTATAAGACATACTCAACGGATAATACTTCTGCCTGAGGTCGAAGACAAAAACTCAGATAACACAATCAGCTCTGAAGATTCTCGCGCCATCCGGTCAATTTCCATCCTTGCTTCATTCAGCGATAGTGAAGAACGGTATAGAACCTTGTAAGCATCTCGAATCATTTTAATTGAAGCTCGCAAGAATCCTCTTCTTTTGAGCCCCTCAGCGTTAATGCCATGGGGCTTGGCAACATCACCACTGCATGTCACGTATGGAGGCACATCAGACAAAACAACTGACCCCACACCCGTTAGCGCATGCGAGCCTATGCGACAAAATTGATGGACACCACTAAATCCACCGAGCATCGCATAATCACCCACTTCCACATGACCCGCTAATTGAGTGCAATTCGCCAAAATAACGTCATCCCGCACAACACAATCGTGAGCAATATGCACGTAAGCCATGATCCAGTTACGGTTACCAACAACGGTCTTGGCTTTGTCTTGCGTCGTTCCTGTGTTGAAAGAGCAAAACTCGCGGATTACGTTTTCGTCCCCAATCTCCAGAGTTGTCTCTTCACCAGCATATTTTTTATCTTGCGGCTGTTCCCCAAGCGAAACATGATGAAAAATATTGTTATTTCTACCAATCAATGTTTTACCCGTTATTACCGCGTGATTACCGATACGGGTTCCGGAACCTATTGATACATTCTTGCCAATTAAAGAATACGCCCCAATCTCTACGTCTGTAGATATCTGAGCACCGGGCTCAACAATAGCAGTCTGATGGATCATACCTCCCTCATAGTGCACATCAATACTGCTTCAGACGCGAGCTGTCCGCCCGATTCAGCCTTAACTGAAAATTTCCATATACCTTTAAGATTGCGCACTATCTCAGCAGTAATAGTCAGCTGATCACCAGGTACTACGGGTTTTTTAAATCTCGCTTTATCGATACCAACAAAATAAACCACATGGTCTTCAGGTTTAGTTGTACCCATAGATTTAAATGCCAGTAGAGCTGCTGCTTGAGCCATTGCCTCAATGATCAAGACTCCCGGCATTACGGGATGGTCTGGAAAATGCCCTTGAAAAAATGGTTCATTTATCGTGACATTTTTTATAGCAACCAGAGTTCTATTAGGATCAAAAGTCTCAACTCGATCGATCAGTAAAAAGGGGTAACGGTGAGGTAGAACCTTCATAATTTCGCTAATATCCATAAATTTTTCCAATCTAGTCCTCAGTTCTAACTCAGTTACCGCTTGGTGACATTTTTCTCGGTCGTTATAGAGACAATATTTTCCAAATCTTTAACGCGTTTGACTAGTTCTGTTAGCTTTCGAACGGCAGCAGCATTCTTTTTCCATGCAGCGTGTTCACTCAGTGGGTAAACGCTGGTGTATCTGCCCGCTTCTAAAATATTCTTGGAAACAAGAGAACCTGCAGATATGTCTACATTATCGCAAACCTTAAGATGACCAGTGAACATGGCGGCACCGCCAACACGACAATTTTGACCAATCTCTACACTTCCAGCGATACCAACACATCCCGATATAATCGTGTGATTTCCGATATTACAATTGTGTCCTATCTGAACTTGATTATCTATTTTTACGCCACAGCCAATAATAGTATCGTCAATGGATCCCCGGTCAATTGTCGTGTTACACCCGACCTCGGTCCCATTACTAATGATGACACGCCCAACTTGTTTCACTTTAATCCACTTAGCTTCTTCTTGGACGTAACCAAAACCATCTCCTCCTATGACAGCACCGCTGTGAATCACACAATCTTCCCCAATTTCACAGTCATCGAGTATCGAAGCCCCAGGATGTACAACAGCGTTTCTTCCGAGTTTGACCTTTTTGCCGATATAAGAACGCGCTTTCAAAATAACGCCCTCAGATATTTCTGCACCATCTTCAATGATTACATGAGGTCCGACCGTCACTTCGTCTGCAAGGGAAACGTTGGCACCCAAATAAGCAGAAGAGCTGATATCCGCGTTTCCCTCCTCAGAGCCAAACATCAAATCTAAGACTTGAGCGAAATACAAGTACGGTTTTTCTACAATTATTTTGGTAATCGTCCCACTAAAATTGTCACAATCATCAGCAGAGACGACGACGACTGAGGCCTCGACCTGTGAGATATAACGTGAAAGACTTTTATCACTGTAGAACGTGATCTGCCCCTTACCGGCGTTCCGAAGGGTACCCACGCTCATCAGAATTATAGAGGAGTCCCCGACAATCGTTCCGCCTAATTGGTCTACGATCTCCTGAACTGTTAGGTTCTTAACCAAACTCGAATCCCTTAGATTACAGCAGCCCTAGTCGTCTTCAAGAGCTTTTATGACCTTATCAGTTATATCGAGACGCTCGCTTCTGTAAACAGCTTCTTGCAGTATGAGGTCATACTGTTCCTCAGCAGCAATTTTATCGATTTCTTCATTCGCGATGCGTAAAATAATTTTTAACTCCTCTTGCTTTCTGAGGTTTAACTCTTCTCTAAACTCCCGTTGCAGCCGCTGAATTTCGCGAGAAAGCCGGGCCAACTCTGACTCTAAAGCCCTTTTCTCAGACTCAGCCATGGTCAGACCGTCCTTTTCTAGCTTAGCCTTTACCTCTGTAGCTTCGGAATTAACCGCTTTAATTTCCTGATCTCTCGGCGCGAACTCGTCTTGAAGTTTCTTTTGTGATCGAATAGCAGGAGCAGCCTCTTTAAAGACACGATCAGTATTTACAAAACCAATCTTCAGCTCCTGCGCTAAGGGACTAGTCGAAAAACCGAAAAAGCTTGCAGCAACTAAGCCGAAAAAATAAATTGATATTTTGGTCACAACAACTCCCCAACTTATAATGTTAAAAACCGGTGCCTAAAGTGAATTGAAATCCCTCTGTTTTGTCCGTCACTTCAGCATTAAGTGCTTTCGCAAAATTAAATCTCATAGGACCCACTGGAGAATACCAATTAAATCCTAGACCAGCAGAATACCTCATCTCAGATAATCCATCATCAAAATGATTAGCTACTGAGCCGCTATCCACGAACGCAGAAAATCTCATTGATTTATCCAAATTCAGACCTGGTATAGGAAATATCACTTCAGCCTGGCTTAACAAGCGGCGCTTCCCCCCCAGAGCCTGTCCCAGGGAATTTCTAGGACCGAGAGAGCTTGTTTGGTATCCACGGACAGAACTCGCTCCTCCAGCATAGAAATTTTTATAAAATGGAAGTTGCTTACCATCATAATCCTCGGCATAAGCAACAGATCCTCCTAAGCGTAAGGTAAAATCTTTAGATAACGGCCGGTACCATTCAGCTTTATACGAGAGATTATAGTATGTAAGATCTCCAGCGGGACTAGATAGCTCTGACCCAAATCGTTGCAATAGGCCGTCTGTCGGATAAATCGCACTATCCCTCTTGTCTCGGGACCAACCCACGGTAAACGGTATGATCGTGTTGTCATTCCCGTTAAGGTCAACAAACTCTTGGTATTCGGACGTTGCATTATCCCCTAATGTAATAGATGTCTGTTCCGCTCCAACTCCGTAAAAAATTCTATCGTATTCCGTCAGAGGCACCCCAAAACCGATAGATGCACTGTTAGTCGAACTGGCAAAAGCAGAAACAACTAAACTACTTACATCGGTGTCTCTCTTCCCAAATTTATAGGTTCGACTCACGCCATCATCTGTAGCGTATGGATTAGTAAATGCGATCTCATAAGTCTCATTAATTTTACCGGTACTCACATTGAAACTTAACGAATTACCTGTTCCCATAAAGTTATTTTGAGACAAACCGAGTTGAAGCAGCATCTTATCTGTACTGGAGAAACCAATACCCACCGAAAAGTTACCCGTCATACGCTCAACCACTTTTACTTCCAAATCGACCTGATCGACCGTACCTGAGACCGGTGTCGTATTGATCATGACATCTGAAAAAAAACCAAGAAGGTTCAGCCGCTGCTTAGAGCGATTAATATCTTTAACGGAATACCATGCACCCTCCATTTGTCTCAACTCACGACGGATGACTTCATCCCTCGTATCAAGGTTCCCGTTAATATTAATGCGGCGAACATAAACTCTTTGGCCCGAATTCACATACAAAGTAAACCCAATTTTCGAATCGCCAACATTCTTTTCAGGAACTGGATTTACGCTTGCGTTGGCGTAGCCATCCTCACCTAAACGATCAGTAATTTTTTGTGTCAGGTCTGTCAGTCTCTTCCTTGAAAACACTTCTCCAGGAGCAATGTCTACAAGCTTAGCCAAATCTTCACGCTTAACTACTTCATCTCCACCAACGTAAATAGTATCAAAAGTAAATTTCTCTCCCTCGGAGAGGGATATGGTAATAAATACATTTTCACGATCAGCAGACAATTGAACTTGAGTGCTTTCGATTCTGAAATCAGCATATCCACTGTCAAGATAAAGTGATCGGATCTCCTCTTGGTCTCCCTCTAAGCTTTGTTTAGAGTACTCACTAGATCCCGAAAACAAATCAAATTTTCCAAGAGCCTTTAAACTCATCTGTTTTCGTAAATCTTTGTCTGTGAAAGCAAAATTTCCTACAAAATTAATTTGATTAATGACAGCTCTAGCGCCTTCAAAAATATCAAACGTCACCGCAACACGATTTCTCTCCAGCGGAGTAGTCGTAGAGATGATTTCGACACTGTACTTCCCCTTGGACATGTACAACTCTTTAAGCTCGCGCTCCGCCAAATCAAGGATCGCACCATCAAGAATCGCGGATTCACGCAAGCCCATCTGACTTAACGCTTCTATAATTTGTTCCTCGCTCAAAAGCTTTGAGCCTGTGACCGACACCTTATAAACAGCTGGACGCTCCACGAGTCTAATAACGAGTACTCCACCGTCAAGCAAAACTTGGACATCATCAAAAAACCCGGTTTTAAATATCTCACTGATAATTTGATTGGTAACGTCTCGATCGACTGTCTCGCCAACCTGGACAGGAATGTTAGAAAATATTAGGCCTGGATCAGTTCTTTCAATCCCTTCTATTCTGATATCGTCAATGACAAATGGATCGAAAGCGCGCGATGCACAGCTTAGGCTCAGCAAAAGCACTAGCAAAGCAACTTTGAAGTAATTAATCATGCGCAGCTACCTTTTCTAATTTCCCAAGTAACGTAAAAAATCATTAGCAATCACGAATACCATAAGTCCTACCAAACAAACCATTCCGATTTGTTGAGCCGTAACTATAACTCTTTCTGGCATTCTTTTACCTAGAATTAACTCATATAGATGAAAAACGATATGCCCCCCATCCAACATAGGTAAAGGAAATAAATTGATCACACCTAAACTGACACTAAGGATCGCCAAAAACGATAAAAATGTTACCAAGCCCATCTCTGCAGTTTTACCAGCTTGATCAGCTATTACCAGTGGTCCAGCAAGATTATCTAAACCGACATCACCAGCAATCAAACCTACAATCATTCTTGTCGTAAATCCAATCAAATCACCAGTCCTCTGCAATGACTTAGTCATTGCCTGAAGTACGCTGAGACCATCACGATCAACTAAATCTTCTTGCATGATCCCACTGGGGTCAGGAGCGACGCCTATTTGTCCAACTGACCCGTCAACCATACCGATCGTCAGGGAGAGTTCAGATAATTGTTTGTCACGTTCGACAGTAAGATCTACAGATTCACCTGGTTGAGCCCTTATTACTTCAACAAATTGATTCCAAGTAGATATTGCTAGTTGGTCAACCGAGACAATCCGATCACCGACCAGCAAATCAGATTCTGATGCCGTACCACTCGGATCAATCAGTCCAATTACCGGGTTTAAATCAACTTTAGGCATTTCTAGGCCTATATTGGTCCAAAACAAGGACGCAGATCTATCGCCCACATTGAAACTATGAAGCGTCATATTAATAGAGTCTCTACCTGCAACCTCGATGTTGAGCCTGTCTGAGTCAAACCGGGTCATTTCCCATCTGAGATCAGACCAACTATCTACTCTCCTATCATTAATTCGAACTAATGTCTCGCCACCCTTTAAGCCAGCGGAATAAAATAAAGAATCAGTTTGTGGCTCTCCTAAAACAGGCTTAAGTGACATATTATTCGCACCAAATACAAAAGCAAATAGAACAAATGTAAGAATGAAATTTGCTATTGGGCCAGCCAACGCAATCAATGCTTTTTGCCATGCTGGCTTATAACTAAAGGTCCCGTCTATCTCGTCGCAAGACGGGTTGTCACTCTCATCCAGCATCCTCACATAGCCACCAAGTGGTATGGCGCCGAGAGAAAATTTTGTTTTATCTACGCCATCTCCAATCGACCAAATAGAACGACCGAATCCAATCGAAAAGGTTAAGACCTTAACCCCAAAAAACCTGGCCGCAAAAAAATGACCCAGTTCATGAAATCCGACCAAAACTGTGATCGCAACTAAAAACGAGAGAATTGTGAAAAGGCTGTCCATAAATTAAGTCGCTATCCTACCCTTAGATTTTTGGTATTTAATCAAAATCTCTCTCGCGCATCTGCGAGCGGCCACGTCTACATCAAGCACATCTTCGATGGAGCTAGGGTATGGAGCTTCAAAGACGTTTAATGCTGACTCTATGAGGGGCGCAATATCCGAAAAATCGATTGTCTCATTCAGAAATTCATCCACAATGATCTCATTAATAGCATTGAGACCGATTACTGACGAACGACCGTTACTTAGCGCCTCATATGCTAACGATAAGCAAGGGAATCTATCAAAGTCAGGCTCTTGAAACTGCAGTATGGAAATATCCTTGACGCTTATGTGTTCAACATCAAGATTATTTCTTAAAGGGTAATTCAAACAATATGCTATTGGTACACGCATATCGGGATTAGCTAATTGTGCGAGCGTCGAACCATCAACGTACTGAACCATTGAATGGACAATGCTCTGAGGGTGTATCACTACCTCGATAGCCTCTGCTGGGATTGAAAACAAATGATGCGCCTCAATAACTTCGAGCCCCTTATTCATCATTGTTGCCGAATCAACGGAGATTTTTCGTCCCATAGTCCACTTTGGGTGCCTAATGGCCTGCGCTACAGTCACATTTCTCAACTGATCAAGCGGTGTTTCTAGAAACGGTCCTCCAGAAGCAGTCAGCATAATCTTTGATATGCCTTGCTCGAGATAATACGGCGGTGATAGTGGTGATAAGCACTGAAATATCGCATTGTGTTCACTATCTAGAGGGAGTATGACACCGTTATTTTCTCTGGCGACTTGAGCTAAAAAGTCTCCAGCCATCACTAAGGGTTCTTTATTTGCAACCAACACCTTCTTACCTCTACGAAGCGCCGAATGAATGGAACTGAGTCCAGCCGCACCAACGATACCAGACACCACGACATCAACCTCATCGTGCTGCACAACTTCATTCAGCCCTTCAGATCCTACTAAGCTTATGACATCTAGACCAGCCGTATCGACTTTACTTTGTAACTCCCTTAACTTACTAGCGTCAGAAATTACTAAGTACCGAGGCTGAAAAAAAATACACTGTTCAATCAGGAGATCAATGTTCGAATGTGCGGTCAACGCAAAGGCATGAAATCTATCCCTACTTTGCTCAATGACAGAAAGAGTGCTTAATCCGATACTGCCAGTGGAGCCTAGGATGACAACTGATTTTGTTCCTTCATTCAAGGTCATTCCACAAACATCTGAATCACTAAAAAAGAAAAGGGTAACAGAGCGCTCATGCTGTCCACCCGGTCTAGCATCCCGCCATGTCCAGGCAAGATAGATCCGCTATCCTTAACACCAACCCCGCGTTTCAAGTAAGACTCAAAAAGATCCCCAAGTACGCAAATACCTGTGAAAGCAAAGGCAATAATTACAAAAAGGCTCCATTCAATAGCAGAAAAAATATTATCGTTGATTAGACTAAGAACCAAACCGTAAACCAAGATAATAACAAAACCACCCAGCACGCCCTCACGCGTTTTCCCTGGACTTACCGACGGTAACAATTTAATTTTCCCAAATTTTTTGCCGACGAAATACCCTGCAATGTCTACAAGCCAGACTCCAAGCAGCACACCAAATAAAGGATACGGGGACGTCTGTAAACCTACCAAAGTAAACCAAGCCGGCACAATAATTAAAATCCCAATGGCGACATTACAAAGATAATTACCTGTGCGCATTCGGTATCTAATTATAAAAGGCACAAAAAACATCCAAAATAACACCGCCGTCCAGCTCATTATCATTCCAATGGGATTCACAATATTGGCAAATTGATTGAATATCAAAAAAGGTGGAGAACAAAAACCAATAATCGCAAAAACGAAAGCTAAACGTAACTTCTTCTCCCAGCCAAATAATTTCGAGTATTCGATAGCCGCTATGATGACAGGGCCTATAAGTATCAACCCCCAGAGCCATTGAGGTAACGCAAACATTCCCGCCAGCAAAGCTCCGATCAGGAAAATCGAGGTAAAAACTCTAACTAACAAGTCTTTATACTTGATCATGAGTCAGCTATATACTTCATTGAGACTTCTTGTTCCACCCCCGCTCTCCCGAATCGACGCTCTCGGCCAGAGTAATGGCTCAAAGCCTCATAAAAACACGATTCGTCAAAATCAGGCCACAAAATATCTGTGAAGTATAGTTCTGTATAAACCAAATCCCAAATGACAAAATTGCTTACTCTAACCTCCCCACCAGTGCGAATAAGCAAATCAGGCTCTGGTGCGAAGTTCAATTGAAGATATTGCGATAATATCTCCTCGCTTAGCTTTGCATGGCCATTCAGGGATGCCTGCTGCGCAGCATTTACAATATCCCAACGTCCACCATAATTTGCAGCAATCGTTAAAGTTAAACCAGTATTACCGTGCGTGATAGTTTCGGCCTCTTGAATCAGATCCTGAAGCTTTGTCGAAAATTTACTTCGATCACCAATCAGCTTAAAACGCACATTATTATCATCCAGCTTTACAACTTCATCCTCAAGAGACTTTTGAAATAATGACAACAAGAAAGATACCTCCTCCAAAGGACGCCTCCAATTCTCACTAGAAAAAGCGAAAAGGGTCAAAAATTCAATCTTGTTTTGATGGCAAAACTCCACCGATCTGCGAACCGCCTTAAGACCACTACGATGCCCCAAAACTCTGGGTAAATATCTTTCCTTCGCCCACCTTCCGTTACCATCCATTATGATAGCAATGTGCTTAGGAACAGGAGCGCTATTAGGTATTTGTCTGGTTGTAGAAGTTTTCACCGGAACTAGACATCAAGTAAGTCTTTTTCTTTGCTAGCTAGGGCCGCATCAACCTCAACAATAAATTTGTCGGTTATTTTTTGGATCTCATCTTGAGAGCGACGCTCATCATCTTCCGATATTTCTTTGTCTTTGAGTAGACTCTTTAATGTTCCATTTGAATCTCTACGTATATTACGAATGGCAACTTTAGCTGCCTCAGCCTCTTTACGCACAACTTTAACTAAGTCCTTCCTTCGTTCCTCAGTTAAAGCTGGCATAGGAACTCGAATCTGATCTCCTACCGAGGCCGGATTCAAACCCAGGTCTGAGTCTCGAATTACTTTTTCAACAACAGCATTCATTGATTTTTCCCATGGCACCACCGATAGGGTGCGAGCGTCTAAAGCGGTAACGTTCGCCACTTGAGTCAAGGGCGTCAACGATCCATAGTAATCTACTTCAATGTGCTCTAGGATAGACGGATGTGCCCGTCCGGTGCGAATCTTTTGAAGATCAGTCTTCAAAACATCTAGAGATTTATCCATTCTATCCGTCGCCTCAGACAAAATACTTGAAATATCAGGCATTTTATTTTCCTTATTTCATCAATGGTGAACGAGAGTGCCTTCTTTTCCACCGAGAACGGCATTCTTTAACGCACCGGGTTTCAATATACTGAACACACATAGAGGCAGCTTATGGTCTCGGCATAGCGTTAAAGCGGTCGCATCCATAACTTTTAATTTTTTCTCGATCGCCTCATCAAAATGAATATCGTCATACCTCACAGCATCAGAGTTAGTTAGAGGGTCATCTGAGTAAACACCATCAACTTTTGTGGCCTTGAAAACAATGTCGACATTCATCTCCATCCCCCTCAGAGCTGCAGCCGTATCTGTTGTAAAAAATGGATTCCCAGTTCCAGCAGCAAATATTACAATTTGCCCCTGTTCGAGATAGCGCATTGCTTTGCCGCGAATATATGGCTCCGCTACTTGTTCTATATTGAGAGCCGACACAACTCGGCTCTTAGCTTTAAACCGCCTGAACGCATCTTGCAATGCCAGAGCATTCATCACAGTTGCGAGCATCCCCATATAGTCAGCGGTTGCCCTGTCCATCCCTGAGGCTGCTGGAGCGACACCGCGGAAAATATTTCCGCCACCAATAACGACTGCCATTTGTACACCGAGTTTAGACACATCCACCAATTCAGACACAATACGGTCAATCGTAATTCGATTCACCCCATAGGAATCCTCGCCCATAAGCGACTCTCCTGAGAGCTTAACTAGAATTCTTTTTAAATTGAGATCAACTTCGGCAGTCATCTTTTCTGTTCTTACTTATTAGCCATTTGAGCCGCCACCTCCGCCGCAAAGTCATCAACCTTTTTTTCAATACCTTCGCCCACAACATACAACGCGAAAGAATCAACCGACGACTTAGTTTCAGCCAAGAGTTTTTCGACAGTTTTTTTGTCGTCTTTCACAAAAATCTGACCATACAGCGTCACCTCTGATAAATATTTTCTAACGCTACCGTCGACAATTTTCTCTACTATGTTCTCGGGCTTCCCTGACTCAACCGCTCGCGCCTTTGCAATTTCTCGCTCTCTATCGAGCAAAGCCTCGTCAACCTCAGCAGCCGATACGGCGACCGGCTTGACGGCCGCTATATGCATAGCCAAATCCTTCCCTAGCTCAGCTGTTCCATCGATAACATCAACGACTACCCCAATTCGCCCACCATGAAGGTATGAAGCGAGTAACCCTTTCGCTTCAAATTTCTTCGTCCGTCTTACTGAGATATTCTCTCCGAGCTTCATTATCAACGCCTGCCTAACCTCTTCAACCGTTTCGCCACTAGGCAACGTTTGAGCAGAGATAGCTGACACATCGGTTTCACCTGAGCTGCTTACAAGATCAGCAATATTATTTGCAAAACTTAGGAAACTTGGGTCCTTCCCAACAAAGTCTGTCTCACAGTTCACTTCTACAATTGCCCCTTGTTTGGAATCCGCACTCATCGAGACGACAATGGCTCCTTCTGCGGCG
>CENZ01204119.1_pt1 | contig 57063 bp, 55 predicted proteins | sample 361341 | NCBI WGS metagenome assembly CENZ01 (sample SAMEA2619782, study PRJEB7988) | marine metagenome | biome: marine biome (ENVO:00000447); feature: deep chlorophyll maximum layer (ENVO:xxxxxxxx); material: "saline water (ENVO:00002010), including plankton (ENVO:xxxxxxxx)" | depth 50 m
AAACCCTATACTCCCTTAGCAGGGGAGCGCCTTCAGCCACTCGGCCAACTCTCCGTTCCGTGATACGTACAACCCGCCGAGAGCGTGTATTCTAGTTGAAAGTGTTTTTTGTATCTACTGCGATTGTTCGAGATCGAAGACTTGGTGCAACGATCGCACGGCAAGCTCCATATATTTTTCATCTATTACAACAGTGATCTTGATTTCTGATGTCGAGATCATTTGGATATTTACGCCCTCTTCGGATAATGCAGCAAACATTTTGCTCGCCACACCGCCATGAGAACGCATACCTACGCCAACTAAGCCTAACTTACAAATTTTATCATCACTAACAAGGTCCCGAGCACCAATTAAGGCGTGAACTGGTTCAAGTAAGCTTAGCGTTCTCTCTAAGTCATTGCGGTGCACCGTAAATGAGAAATCTGTTTTCCCATCGGTGCTTATATTTTGGACAATCACATCGACCTCTATGTTTGCCTTAGCAATGGGATCAAGAATTTTGAAGGCAACGCCTGGTGTATCGGGTACCCCGAGCACGGTTACCTTAGCTTCGTCACGATTAAATGCAATACCAGAAACTAGTGCGGCTTCCATAGTTCCATCATCCTCAAATGTAATTAATGTCCCCGACTGAGATTCTTCCTCAATCGAAATATTGGGATCTGTTAGACTCGATAAGACACGAAGCCTAACGCGATACTTTCCTGCGAATTCTACCGAACGGATTTGTAATACTTTTGATCCAAGACTCGCCATCTCGAGCATTTCCTCAAAAGTGATTTTTGTCAAACGACGCGCATCAGGTACCAGTCGAGGATCTGTAGTGTAAACACCATCAACATCAGTATATATCTGACACTCTTCGGCGCCGAGGGCGGCTGCAATAGCAACGCCAGAAGTATCAGATCCTCCCCGTCCTAAGGTAGTGATATTATTCTCTCCATCAACCCCCTGAAATCCGGCTACAACAATTACTTTGCCATGATTAAGGTCATCTTGTAATCGCTCTCCGTTAATCTCTAAAATTCGTGCTTTATTGTGCGCGCTATCTGTAAGGACGCAGATCTGTGATCCCGTATAAGATATCGTAGGTATGCCAATATCAATCAATGCCATTGCCAAGAGACCGATGGTTACTTGTTCTCCAGTGGAACAGACGACATCCAGCTCTCTTGGGTTGGGCTCAGTCTGGACAGCATGTGCCAGGTCAATAAGGCGATTAGTTTCGCCAGACATAGCAGATACAACTACAACAACGTCATGACCGGCTTGCTTCCATTTGGCAACGCGTTGAGCAACGTTTTTAATTCGATCCGTTGATCCTACCGAAGTGCCACCATATTTTTGAACGATTAAAGCCATGAATATCAGTACTATATTGATTAACCGAGCATTTTAACGCAAGTAAGCTCAGAAATTAACTATTGTGTGAGTACGTTAGACATTGATTTTGTTATAATCCGTCTCTCTAATACGCGCCCGTAGCTCAGCTGGATAGAGTACATGCCTACGAAGCATGGGGTCGCACGTTCGAATCGTGCCGGGCGCGCCATTTATTGTTATTCCATATCGAACAGGGCGCCTTGCTTCCAATTAATTCGCCCTAGCCTGGAGGTTCGGGTTTCTGAAAAAGCGCAACTTTATTTTGGTTTTCGTGCGTGAATGAGCTTTGTGAGGCCTGGAATCATTTCATTCTCTTGGATATCGACGAATCCAACTTCAGTTAAACGAGTACGCAACCAACCGGGAGTCACCGAGCGTGCATCTGGTGTAAAAGCCATGTGTTGTAGTTGCCAAAGGGCTGCCATTGGCGGTCCAGATCGATTATCTTTGACCATGAAGTCGTGAATCATAAAGTTCCCGCCCGGTTCAAGACACTTGAATGCGTACTCCACGAGCCTAGGTACTTCTGTTCCGGGGATGCCACTAAATAAATAAGACATCAATATGGCACCTTGTTCTTTTGGCCATTGTGTCGTTAACGCATTTGATGGTATGTACCGAATCCGGTCAACCATCTTTGCTTCGGATATGAATCTCCAACCAATTTCCGCAACATTAGGAAAATCAATGATTGTTGATACTAGCTTTGGAAATTCTTGAAGGAGTCGGATACTCATCGCTCCAGTTCCGCCCCCTACGTCGAGCAAAGTTTCTGCCTCAGTAAGATCTACAAGACGACACAGCGTTTGTCCAGGACCTAGTGAGCCTGCATGTTGAGCGTCACAATATATTGATGCTTGCTCTGCATCATTCATCCAGTGTTGATAGGAATCAACTGCCCCCGGAGCTAGAGAGCCGTCCAAGACCTCATTCAATTGACCTAAAAACGGATACATTTGTTGATCGATTTGATAGCGCAGATAATCACCAAACTCGTACTTGGCGCCTCTTGATAGAAAAGCTTCAGCGCCGGGAGAATTAGAATAAATCTCCCCCATATCCCGCTCTACTAATCCGATGCTGTTTAATGCCGTCATCAAAGTGGTGACCCTATTGATAGGCACTTTAGTTTCTTCTGAAATTTGTGCTGATGTTTTTGGGCCGCTAGATAGTTGAGTGAAGACGTCAATATGGAGTCCTGCAAAGAGTGCTTTTGATGCCATGAATCCAAATGCGATGCGGGATACATCCTCCGCGGTTTGTGCCAAACTATCTTCTACCAAAATCAATTCTCCCCAGTTGCTGTTCAATATTACTGAGCTAGTCTAACACACGACTTTTTTAGCCTTAGCAGGGAGCCGATTTCCTGATCAACTTAACGCGATGGCTAACGAATAATTTGGATGCAAGACTACGGGAGTTCAACAGCCTTAGTTTGCTGATAGAATGACATCGTCGACGTATGTGATATGCGCCCGTAGCTCAGTTGGATAGAGTACTTGGCTTCGAACCAAGGGGTCGGGAGTTCGAATCTCTCCGGGCGTGCCAATTTGTTCCATCGCATGGTTTAGTCCGAATCGAGCATGCGCTTAATTTTAACGATGCACGGATTTTTGAGGAATTGCGATTGCTAACCCTATTGCGACTATTCGTTTCTTGTTTTAACTTAATGGTAATAATGGGTCCAGTTAATTTAGTTTTTGCTGGAGATGCTGCCATAGAGATACAAGAGGGCAATGTTGAAAACTGGATTAAATATTACGAGCGTGAACGAGGTATTGAGATACCCCCTCCCGTAAAAAACGAACCTGAGGCCGCACCTCGCGATTTGAACGCAGAATCTCGAGATGTTTCTACGGAATCTGTACGGGATGCGTCTCAATAAATTTAGTTATCTCGATGGTGTAGGTTCGTCAGGTGGATAATCAAGTTCGACTTTAGCGCCGGAGGGATCAAAAAAGAAAAGTTGCCATGGATCAATTTCCCGCACTTGGCGTAAGGAATATTTGACATCGTGTTGTTCTAACTTTTTAATAGTTTCAATTAGGCCTGTTGCACTAAAAGCCATGTGGTCAATTACACCTTCTCTAGGTTCAGGTAATGGTTTGCCACCGATTACGTGTAAGACCGCAATATTTCGGGCATACAGCCAAGCGCCAGGAAAGGTAAATGGAGGCCGCTCACCAGGTTCCAAACCTAAAAACTCTCGATAGAAACTTATGGTCGTGTCTACGTCATCCGTTAAAATCGTAAAGTGATTCATTGCAGTTGCTGGCATCGATGGGTCCTTTTTGATTGGCCTAACTGATAAATTCGAGCTACACAGTAAAAGTAGATTGTCGTCTAACCTTCTGATTATCATACCAAATTTGATAGGAGTTAGTTGTAGAAATGTATATTGTCGAATTTAATGCTGCCGCTTTACGTTATATTTTTTTGTCTCTCATCTTAATCCTTGGTTTATGTCTGGAGATCTCCTCATCTTATGCAAAAGTATTTCGTGGCGATGTGACTCGGATTGCAGATGGAGATACGATTAGTGTCCTACTAGAGGATGATACGAATATAAAGGTACGATTGGCAGGAATCGATACGCCGGAACTTGATCAACCCTATGGGCTAGAGGCTCGAGACCAATTGGTTCAATTGGTTCTAGGGCAGCCAATCACTTGTGTGTGTACAAAAAGAGACCGGTATGAGCGATGGGTGTGTCGGGTGTCTTTTGAAGATATTGATGTGAATTGGATGTTAGTGCGAGATGGGTTTGCCTGGTGGTATCGGTATTATCAAAAAGAGCAGCCAGAGGAAGATCGCATGCGTTATGAGGACGCTGAAATGAAAGCAAAGGATGAGCGAATTGGTCTATGGTCAGATGAATCTCCAGTGCCGCCTTGGGAGTGGAGGCGTCAACGTCGAGAAAAACAAAATAGGCAGTAATGGATTAATCTTGCTTGAAACTAAAAGACACTTATACGTAAACACCATTTGATATGAAATTAATATTGCTCGCTATTCTTGCGGTTGTATTGGCCGCCAATAATCCCAGTGAAAATGAGTTCGAACAGTATGTAGGCGATAAAATAGCTAAGAATGAAATAGCTAAAAAATTATTGTCTCAAGAGGGGGGGATCTTGAAATCTATCGTTCAGGCTTTGGAGGGTGTTCCGTGTCTTGTGGATCAACCGTTCTCTCCTGAATACCAAAATTACTTCGTGTTAAGTCTCTACACTATCGATTTACAGTGTTTTTCAGGTCCTAAGGTCACATTGCTCGGTGTGTCAGGTCAAATTTTTCCTATTGATACCGGAGATAAAACCCTCCAATAGTAGGAATTTTTTCAAATCAAGTTAACGCGTTGATTCCTCGCTGGATGCGATCTAGTGCTTCAATCAGCATGGTTTTTGGGCAGGCAAAATTGAGTCTTAAAAATCCCGGGGCTCCAAATGGGGCCCCATCATAAATGCCGATCCCAAAATTCTCAAAGTATTTTGACGGATTCTCGACATTCATCTGTCTCGCATCAATCCAAGTTAGATACGTTGCCTCTGAATGGTATGTTGTTAATTGAGTGTGAGCCGAGAGTGAGCTTTCAACGCAGTCTCGATTAACTCGTAAGTAATCCACTAGAGCGTTGTGCCATGGTTTTCCCTCCGCATAAGCGGCTAAAGTTGCCGTATAACCTAATGCGCCAACATGATGAACTATACCGTTCATTATTTTTTTTAATTTGTTTCTTAATATTGGATTTTTGACGATAGCGTACGCACATCCTAGTCCTGGCATATTAAAGGTTTTACTTGCGGATAGGAGTGTCACTGAAATATCGGCGGCCTCGGGAATATTTGCTGTAGCAGTGTGTGTTTTGTCTTGGTCTAATATCAGACCTGCATGGATTTCATCGGAAATCAAAGTGAGATTATGCTTGTGACAGAAATTAACCAGCGCATTTAGTTCATCGATCTCCCATACGCGTCCTGTTGGGTTATGAGGACTACAGAATAAAAACGCTTTTGTTTTATTTGTTACGGTCTTTTCAAGTGCATCGATATCCATAACCCACTTCGCTCCATTCCAAGCTAAGGGAGCAGTAATAGTTTCACGATTCCCGTTGGTTGGCGCGGATAGAAATGGTGGGTATATCGGTGTGTTTGAAAGGATATAGTCGCCTTCGTCAGCGAATGCTCGACTCACAACATTCAGGCCCACAACTAAACTGGGTAACCAGACTATCCAGTCTGTATCGATTGACCAGTTGAATTCGGTTTTTAGATAGTTCGCGACAGTAGAGGGTAGTTCTTTAGGTGGTTCTGTGTATCCGTAGATCCCATGATTGATGCGATTGAGTAAAGCGTCCTTAATACACGGTGCTGTTTCAAAGTCCATGTCAGCAACCCACATGGGTATGATGTTGGGATGGTCATATTTATTCCATTTGCTACTGGAAGTGCCGACTCTGTTAATAATCTTATCGAATTCGAATTGCATAGTTTCAATGAAAATTTCTTGACGTTGTAACGAGTTTACCAAGAAGAGGCGAATAATCGACTAATTTTTTTGCGATCAGGTGAATCACTTGTCCATCTCTTTCGATATGGCCTGTGACGCCTAGCAGTTTGGCATTGAGTAGTACTTGGCGTTGCTCAGAGGCAATTCGATGCCAGATGACAACATTGGTATAGCCCGTTTCATCCTCTAAGGTAACGAATACCACGCCACTTGATGTACTGGGGCGTTGTCGAGAGGTAACAATGCCCGCGATACGAGCTGATTTTCTATTACGGAGTGTCTTTATACGTTGGGCTGTTAATATTTTTCTTTTATTAAGTTCGGTTCTTAGTAAGGATAATGGATGCTCTCTTAAAGAGAATCCTAGGCTTTGATAATCAGCAACAATATTTTCACCCAATGTGGTTTTTGATAAGTTGATTGATTCTTGAGTATCAGGGAGATTGCGAAACAGTTCGGGTGGATTTAAATCCAAACCGTTAGCCCACCAATTTGCCTGATGTCTATCACCTATAGAGCTTAGTAGGGCGTCTGATTTCGTGAGCACATGTATGTCTTTTTTATTTAACTTAGCAAGCCTTACTATTTGATCAACTGTTAAATGCTCTGCTCGATGAGCGATGATATTATGGGCGGCTTTAGTGGAGAGTCCTTTAATCATGTTGAAACCAAGTCGAATAGCTGGTTTAGATGTATTGGGTATATGAGCTAGGTGACATTCATGATGGCTGAGTAGAATGTCTACGGGCAAAATCATGACGTTGTGACGTTGTGCGTCTTGAATTAGTTGGGAGGGAGCATAAAACCCCATCGGCTGACTGTTAAGTAGTGCGCATGTAAAAGCAGCTGGTTCATGCCGTTTTAACCAACTAGAGATGTAAACCAGCAAAGCGAAACTTGCGGAATGTGATTCAGGGAATCCGTATTCGCCAAATCCAAGAATTTGTTGAAATATTTTTTTTGCGAACACCTCGCTGTATCCACGCAGTCGCATCCCGTTGATCAGTTTTTTTTCAAAATGACCTAATCCACCCTGACGCTTCCAGGCCGCCATAGATCTTCTGAGTTGATCGGCCTCCTCAGGTGTGAATCCTGCGGCAACAATAGCCAGTTGCATCACTTGTTCTTGAAATATCGGCACTCCCAGAGTTCTTTCCAAAACTTGCTTAACAGCAGTAGAGGGGTAAGTAATGGGTTTTTTTTCTTGACGGCGTTCGAGGTATGGATGAACCATGCCTCCTTGAATAGGCCCGGGACGTACGATAGCAACCTCGATGACTAGATCATAAAAACATTTTGGTTTCATTCGGGGCAACATGGACATTTGAGCCCTAGATTCGATTTGGAAAACGCCAATGGTGTCTGCTTTCGATATCATTTCGTAGACTGCTGGATCTTCTGATGGAATGTCAGATATGGTGAATGGTTTGTGATGCCAATGTCCAATAAGATTCAGTGATCGACGAATCGCTGATAGCATACCTAGTGCTAAGATATCTATTTTCAATAACCCAAGTACGGCTAAATCATCCTTATCCCACTGTATGACTGTACGGTCTTTCATGTTGGCATTTTCAATTGGTACCAATTGGGTCAAAGGGCTTTGTGAAATCACAAATCCACCAACATGTTGAGATAAATGCCTAGGGAATCCTGATAGTTCCTGGGTGATATGGATGAGTTGTTGAATGATCTTATTGTCTGGGTTAAAGCCCGCTTCTTTAAGACGATCAGTGCGGCTTGACTGTTGATCCCACCATGAGAAGTTTTTAGAAATACGATTAACTTGTTCTAAGTTTAATCCCAAGGCCTTACCAACGTCTCTAAATGCACTTTTAGGTCGATACGTGACAACTGCTGCAGCTAGCGCCGCTCGATCTCGACCGTATTTATTGTAAATATACTGAATAATCTCTTCCCGACGATCATTTTCAAAATCGACATCAATATCAGGTGGTTCATTACGTTCTTTAGATATGAACCGTTCGAACAGCATCGCTGAACGGTTAGGGTCGACCTCTGTAATACCTAGTACGTAGCAAACTGCAGAGTTTGCTGCGCTACCTCTACCTTGAAATAGAATTCCTTGAGATCGAGCATAGTCAGTGATATCAAATACGGTTAAGAAATAAAGCTCATAGTTTAATTCATGAATGATGCTGAGTTCTCGCTCAATCAGTAGCTGAACCTTCTGAGGTGGGCTTTTAGGAAATCTCCATGCGAGTCCTTTATGTATCAGCGTACGTAGATGTTGAGTAGCGGTGATGCCGCTTGGTATTATTTCCTTGGGATACTCATATTTCAGCGTGTTTAGTTTAAATGTGCATTGTTTCGCTATTGTTAGAGTTTCGGTAATAAGGGGTAATGGGTATAGGTTTTTTATCGTATCGATATTGCGTAAATAATTTTCTCCATTAGGTGGCAAGTTAAAGCCGCTATTTTTAATTGTCTTCTTCATACGAATCGCATGTATCGTGTCTCGTAACATGCGACGTGCTCGTATATGCATATGCGCACTACCAATGGCTACGAGAGGTATCATCGTGCTCTGAGATAACTGTTCCAGCATGTGTGTTTGCTTCTGCTCATGATTGAGTAGAAGTTGATTGAATCCTATCCATACCTGATTTTCAAAATAATGTTTTAACCAAGGTACAACTTTGGTTCGAGCTTCTTCTAACGATTCGTTGCCAGGCAGCCATATTGCGATACAGTTATTTTCTGTTTCGACAAAATGCTTATAGCTTAAGTAATAATCACCTTTAGGTGCTCGACGACGTGCGGTGCTAATGAGATTACAAATATATCCATATCCGCTGCGGTTTTTTGCGATTAAAATGAATCGAGTACCTTCTTCTAGTTGAAATTCGGACCCAATTATTAATTGAATGCCTGCCGCTTGAGCGGCCACATGCGCACGGACGATGCCCGCGACAGAGCACTCGTCGGTAATAGCAATAGCACGATATCCAAGTGTCTTGGCTCGTTCGACCATTTCCTCGGGATGTGACGCTCCTTTAAGGAAGCTGAAGTTGCTGATGCAATGAAGCTCTGCGTATGAAGGCATGATGGATGTATTGATCAAGAAAAAATGCCATGTAAGAACCATCTTTGATTTTTTATGTCCTTATATACCCAGACTTGCGAATGGTCTTGGGTTAAGGCGAGGAAGTAATCTCGTTTGATATCCTTTTCATCCCACCATCCTGTTTCAATACGCTCGGGGCCATTGAGTATGGTTAGCGGGCCGTGTAGTTGAGGGATACCAGATACCGATGGTAGTGCTTTGGGCGTACGTAGCAACCAAGAGGGTCGATGATTGACTGGTCCATGGAAGCGCTGTCCACCAGGAATAGTTGCCCGCCAGGATTTTTCTGGTCGGTGGTCGGCGTATACGGTGATACCGTATACGGATTTTTCCCCTAATCTGGCTTGTAGTTGATCAATCAATTGACCTCTGTTCGGCTCAATATGTTCTGATTGATGAATTAGCGAGTAGTTGGATGGGGTTATGGATAGCTCTTGTGTGGATTTCAATTGGATTGATTCAATTCTGGAAGGGATCGTTTCTCGATTAAGTCGTTCCTGCACTAGATTTGTTAGATGCTTGGGGTCTCGAGAGGGTACGGAGAGCTTGAAATTAAAATTATGCGGAAAGTTTTCTTCGTTTGTAATCGTGAGTTCAAATTTTATTACGCCACGTTGCTTTGCTTGTAAGTAATTAGTCATGCTATGAATGATTCGGTTAATGCCAAATAGAAGTTCTGTGACTGAGGATGCAGGAAGGTTAAGTGATATTTCGGTATTGAAACGGCGCGGTAAAATGAAGAGCGGACATGGGTCGGGTTTTCTCCCAAAGGCGCGATCTAATTGATCTATTACATGTGGTCCCCAGCGTTGGGTTACAGCAGACCTGGATACGCTTGCTAATTCACCAATGGTTTTAATGCCAACATCATCAGGCTGAATGCAGAGCGTATTTTTAGATCCAATAGTTGAGATGGGTAGTGAGTCAAGGTGTTTAGGTAGATCGCTAATTGACAAGACTGTAATTTCTATTTGCTGCGATGCCAACCATACGGCACTTAGTGGGGTTGGCGACACTGCAGCACGTGCATTCATTCCTAATTCAATAATTGTTTTTTTTATTTGGTCTTTAAGGTGTTTTGTATCGCAAAATAGCTTGATGCTGGCACCGATTTCAATAAGGATCGAGTTTGGGAAATTAATACTTATTTGAGATGAGTATTTAAAAAGAGATGTAGCTATTTCTTCGAGCTTTTTGGCTTCTTGGTGTTTGTTGCGATATTTAACTTCAATAAGGTTGGATAGTCCGTAGGCCGCTGATAGGCTCATGCCATTTTTGATGCCTAAAGATTGACCTGTTTTATTAACAGCAATGATCGTATTTGATGATTCGACGATCGCTATGGGTTTTTCAGTTTTCCTATCAATAGAAAATATATTGATAGGTAGATCGGGAAAGTTTAAACACAGCCACAGCATGTTTGTCGCGGCAGATTTGAAATTGATATTGGGCTAATGGGTCCGCCGCCTCGTCGTTTAGAAATTTCGACCAGCATTTCGTGATTTTCTTGTCTAAGAATAAACCTCCATGGGGTAGGATTATTTTTATATCTTGTTATGGGTTTTGAAAAAAAAATACCTAAAATATTTTTTTCTTCTAATGTCAGCTGCAGTCGACGAATTATTTTTTCTGTTATTTGGGGAAACCAACCGATGACTGCGCTACACGTTTGGGACCGCAGACCTTGTTCCATACACCAACCTGCGTCAGTCATATTTTTTGCATGAGCAACTATGACTTTGCTCGTATCTACCCCCATGTTAGATAAAAATGGTGCGTAAGGTATGTAAGGAGGGCAGATTAATAAAATCCAGCGTAAATCTTGGGAAAGACGTGCAAGTGCAGGAAGTAATATGGAGAATTCTCCGATACCTACTTGGTGAGGTACGATCTCGATGAGTGTACCAAGAGGCCATCCGTGGATTTTGTTGTCGATCTTGGGGAACCCAGAAGGTACGTATCCAAATGAGTTGGAATTATTATGTTCTGCACCTTTCCAGACATGAGAGGGTAGTATTGATTTGAGTAGGGTGGATCTCATTGCTCGGTTCACCTCTAATTGATTTTGCCATTACGGATAATGCCAACCGCAATACCTTCTATCGCGAAATCATCTCGCTCGCTATTTAAATGTATGTGAGGAAAATCAGAATTCTCTGCTTCTAGCCAGATTTCTTTATTTTTTCGTTTGAATCGTTTGACGGTGACTTCTTGGTTAATACGAGCAACTATGATTTGTCCAGATCGAGCTTCCGACGTGGCATGAACGGCGAGCAAATCACCATCTTGAATACCAACGTCTCGCATACTGCTGCCTCGTACTTTCAGTAAGTAGTCAGCATTAGGTTTAAATAAAGACTGCTCAACTTGGACTCTATTTTGGATATGTTCCTCGGACAGGATAGGCTGTCCAGCGGCGACTCGGCCCACGATGGGTAGCCCAGAGTTCTTGAGAAGTTGTATGCCTCTTGATGTTCCGCGTGTGAGTTTGATATGTCCTTTTTTCTCTATTGCTTTGAGGTGATCCTCTGCCGCATTTGCAGATTTGAAGTTCAGCGCCCGTGCGATATCTGACCGTGTAGGGGGGAATCCAGTGTTTTCGACAAAGCTTTGGATGAGATTGAGAATTTCGGTTTGTCTTTGTGTCAGTGGTTTCATATCGATAATGTTTAAATATTGAATACTGTAATTATATACAGTATTCAATATTTTCCAAGTCGATTTTGGAGGGGCCGCACCAATAGAGGGCGATAAGCCGGTGTTGTCCTCATAAAATGAACATTATTTGTGCGTTTTTTTTAGTATCACCTACTGAAATTTTATATCGGTAAAGGACTTCAAATAGCTTGCCTATATCCTATTGTTTTGTATGATTTTTAATCTGCTGGCATGGTTTGTGCTTCGTACTATGTCAGCAACTCAGAATATGAAATTAGTGTTGATCAGTTTCAGTAAATGAGTTGAAGATAAATTTTTTAATAACCGTTTAAGGATCATAAGAATGAACCGAAAGCAATTTATAAAAACTGTACTTGGTGCAACAATCGGACTCAGTGCCGCATTTACACTCACTACTCAAGCTGCTGACACCATTAAGGTTGGTATCCTCCATTCCTTATCGGGAACCATGGCGATTTCAGAGACGGCGCTGAAGAATACGGCGCTTATGACTATTGAGGAAATTAATGCCAAGGGTGGATTATTGGGCAAGCAACTTGAGCCAGTAGTGGTTGATCCAGCTTCGAATTGGCCGTTGTTTGCTGAGAAAGCACGACAATTAATTACTCAAGATGAGGTTGACGTCGTATTTGGATGTTGGACTTCTGTTTCAAGAAAGTCGGTGCTGCCGGTTTTCGAAGAATTAAATAATCTTCTGTTCTATCCCGTTCAGTACGAAGGTGAAGAGTTATCACAAAATGTTTTCTACACGGGAGCGGCGCCTAATCAACAAGCCATACCTGCTGTTGAATACCTTATGAGTGAAGAGGGTGGTGCAGCTAAGCGTTGGTACCTTCTGGGAACCGACTATGTCTACCCACGAACAACCAATAAAATTCTACGAGCTTTCTTGATTTCTAAAGGTGTTAAAGAATCAGATATCGAAGAGGTCTATACGCCTTTTGGTCATAGCGATTATCAAACCATCGTGGCTAACATTAAGAAATTCTCAGCTGGAGGAAAAACGGCTGTAGTTTCTACTATTAATGGTGACTCTAATGTTCCTTTCTATAAAGAGTTAGGTAATGCGGGCTTGAAAGCAACTGATGTTCCAGTTGTAGCATTTTCTGTTGGTGAGGAAGAGCTTCGTGGTATTGACACTAAGCCATTACTAGGACACTTGGCTGCGTGGAACTATTTTATGTCAGTCAAAGGTAAGCAGAACAAAGCATTTACTAAAATGTATAAAGTCTGGGCTAAGAAAAATGGCGTTCCTAACCTAGATACGGTGGTTACTAATGATCCGATGGAAGCAACCTACGTAGGAATTAAAATGTGGGCTCAGGCCGTCGAGCAGGCTGGTACGACCGATGTAGATGCAGTACGTGATGCGATGGGCGGCCAAACATTTAAGTCACCGTCTGGTTTTACACTCAAAATGGATGAGACAAATCACCATCTTCACAAGCCAGTCATGATTGGTGAGATCCTTCCCAATGGTCAGTTCCAGGTGGTTTGGAGAACTAAAGGGCCAATTAGAGCGCAGCCATGGAGTCCATTCATTACTGGTAACGAAAGTAAGCAGGGATTGTAATAAATCCTCCTCTGACTGGTATGAATTTATTTAATTTATCAGTCTAAATAAAACACATTAAAGGCCTGTTCTTGCTCCAAGTACAGGCCTTTAATTGTTAAATTGACGTGAGTATGTTTAAAAACAAACGAAACGCATTATTATTTATTTTGAGTTGCTTTACGCTTGTTTTTCCAATAGTTGGTAAGGCGCTTGATCGGACGGATATCTCTGGTTTGGCGTCTGAGACAGCGATGGAGCGATTGAGGGCGATAGAGGAGATCGCAGCAATAGGGGATGCAGATGCTCTTAGGCTTTTGGAGAATCTTCAAAATAGCGAAGTTATGGTTACGGATGCCGGCCAAATTGTTTTAGAAAATGAGGACTGGGATGTTATTGATGCTATCACCTTAGAGGTACTTGATCCGCAGCCGGATATGTACGACACGGTTATCGTAAACAATCGGATGCGGTCACAGCTTGAGCGTGCAGTCGGAGTATTGCAGTTGTTATCAGAGGATAGAGAGATACGGCTTACTTCGGCTAAGTCGTTACAAGACAATTTATCGCCATCGTTACTGAGTATTTTAAATAAGGCGCTTGCTCAGGAAACAGATCAAGAAATCATAAAGATTCTAAAAGAGAGTCAGTCAGTTATTTTATTAGATGCTGCTGATGCTCAACAGCGTATAGACGCAGTTAATTATTTAAACTCAAGCAATGAACGACGTATTCGTGAATTACTTGCGGCAAAGTTAGAAAAAAATGAGTTGGGTGTATATCAGGAAGATTCTGCCGAGGTTCGCGTTGCCATCGAGTCTGCTGTTGCTTCGATTGATCGAAAGCTTACATTTATTGACTATTTTGGTCGTTTATTTAGCGGTCTATCACTAGGTAGTATTTTATTACTAGCCGCTATGGGGCTTGCCATCACATATGGGCTGCTGGGTGTTATTAACCTTGCTCATGGCGAGATGTTGATGATTGGTGCCTATGCAACGTATGTTACCCAGCAACTATTTGTTGCCTATTTGCCGAATCATTTTGATTTTTATGTTCTAGCGGCTATTCCAATGGCATTTCTTTGCTCAGCGATTATTGGGGTGATACTTGAGCGCACTGTGATTCGTTGGTTGTACGGTCGCCCGCTTGAAACGTTATTAGCCACCTGGGGTATCAGTCTTTTTCTTATCCAATTGGTCCGGCAGATCTTTGGAGCACAAAACGTTGAGGTATCAAATCCTAATTGGTTGTCGGGTGGAGTTGAATTATGGAATGTTGTTATGCCGTTTAATCGGATAGCGATCATTGTCTTTGCTGTTTTAGTGCTTGTTGGGATTTGGTTGGTTATTAGTCAGACCAGATTAGGTTTGTTTATTCGTAGTGTGACACAGAATAGAAGTATGGCGGCGTGTGTTGGCGTGAATACTGCGAAAGTTGACATGCTTGCCTTCGGACTAGGGTCCGGGATCGCGGGCTTGGCGGGTGTTGCTCTATCTCAAATAGGAAACGTAGGTCCAGATCTTGGCCAGGCTTACATAATTGATTCATTTATGGTGGTAGTTCTCGGTGGTGTTGGCCAGTTAGCCGGAACGGTCTATGCGGCTCTTGGTCTCGGAGCTTTCTCTAAGCTCATTGAGCCAGGCGTTGGCGCAGTTCTTACCAAGATAATTATCCTTGTATTTATCATCGCTGTTATTCAAAAACGTCCTCAGGGTTTGTTCGCCCTCAAAGGCCGCTTTGTGGAGGACTAAATGCAGTACCAACCGAAAATTGAACCGTTATTCTCAACGCTTGGTTGGATTGGGTTGATAACATTCGCTCTGCTCACCCTTATCGTTGTTCCTTCTCTATACCTGGCAGTGCCAGACGGCAGTAGTTTCCATATATCTTCTTATACAGTGACATTAATTGGCAAGATTATGTGTTATTGCATCGTTGCCGTGGCAATGAACTTGATTTGGGGCTACGCGGGGATATTGTCTTTAGGACAGGGATTATTTTTTGCGTTAGGAGGATATTGTTTTGGTATGTATCTGATGCGACAAATTGGTCGTGATGGTCAGTACCAAAGTCTTTTGCCTGACTTTATGGTTTTTCTTGATTGGAAAGAATACCCGTTGCATTGGATGGGTACTGAGAGCTTTTTATGGGCAATAATTCTGGTGTTGTTAGTGCCCGGTGTCTTAGCTTTTGTTTTTGGATATTTTGCGTTCCGATCTAGAATTAAGGGAGTTTATTTTTCTATCATTACTCAAGCCCTTACATTCGCTTTTATGTTGTTATTCTTTCGTAACGAAACCGGGTTTGGTGGGAATAATGGATTCACTGATTTTAAGCGGATTCTTGGGTACTCCATTACCGATCCGACCATGAGAGCGGCGTTATTCGGGCTCAGTGCCTTCTTCCTGTTGCTCGTGTTAGTCCTGTCTCGGGTATTAATTAAGTCTAAGTTTGGACGAATATTGACAGCAGTTCGAGATTCCGAGTCACGTTTGATGTTCTGTGGTTATGACCCGATTCGCTACAAACTCTTCATTTGGACCTTGTCCGCCGTCATCTGTGGGGTCGCTGGAGCGCTATATGTGCCTCAAGTTGGTATTATTAATCCGAGTGAGATGTCCCCAGCAAATTCAATTGAGATTGCGGTGTGGGTAGCGGTCGGAGGGAGAGGGACTATTGTCGGACCGATAATTGGGGCGGCGTCTGTTAACGGAGCGAAGAGCTTCTTTACGCAAGCTTTTCCCGAATATTGGTTGTTTTTTCTGGGGTTACTTTTTATTTTTGTAACCTTATGTTTGCCCTTCGGTATTGTAGGCTTAATAAATAAGTTGAAACGTAAATTCACAAAATCAGGAATAGAAAGTTAATCACATGCAAGAAATGTTAGGCATTAAAAACCCCATTGGGCGAAGTACGATCGGCCACGTCACGAAACCAGAGGTAGATATATCGCATGGACCAATCTTATATCTTGAAGATATTTCAGTGAGTTTCGATGGCTTTAAAGCGCTCAATGGTCTGTGTTTAACGGTTGATGCGGGTGAGCTCAGATGTATTATCGGACCTAATGGTGCTGGAAAAACTACGATGATGGACGTGATAACTGGCAAGACAAAGCCTGATTCGGGAACCGTATTTTTTGGTCAGTCAATTGATTTAAGTCGGATGAATGAGCCGCAAATTGCCTCGGTGGGAATTGGCCGTAAATTCCAAAAACCCACTGTGTTCGAGAACCACACAGTCTTTGAAAATTTAGAGTTAGCAATGAAGTACGATAAGAGTGTTTTGAAAAATCTCTTTTCGAAGAGGAAGCAATCACAAATCCAGAAGATTACCGAAACGATGGAAATCATAGATTTAGTGGATCAGGCAGATCGTCTGGCGGGTCTCCTGTCTCATGGTCAGAAGCAATGGCTTGAAATTGGCATGTTACTGATGCAAGAGCCGCAACTCTTATTATTAGATGAGCCTGTTGCTGGAATGACTGATGATGAAACTGAGAAAACAGCAAAGTTGTTTAAATCTCTTGCCGGTGATCGCTCGCTAGTTGTAGTAGAGCATGATATGGAATTTGTTGCAGAGATCGCATCGACAGTTACCGTTTTGCATGAAGGCTCAGTTTTAGCTGAAGGTTGTATGGAAGATGTTCATTCGAACGAGCGTGTGATTGAAGTGTATCTGGGGCGTTAGATCATGTTAGAAGTAAAAGATATTAATCAGTTTTATGGCTCTAGCCACACGTTGCGTAATGTGAGTTTTACCGCGCCAGCTGGCGCTGTTACAACGGTGTTAGGCCGAAATGGTGTTGGAAAAACAACGTTACTTAAGTGTTTGATGGGTGTTTTGGAAACTGAGAGTGGAACGATATCCATTAATGGGGTAGATCTGACAGCTCAGCCTTCTCACGCGCGTGCTCGGTCCGGAGTTGGTTATGTGCCTCAGGGTCGTGAGATTTTTTCTCGATTAACGGTGGAAGAGAATTTATTAATGGGGCTTGCGACGAAGTCTGGGGGAGCGGTATCTGATTTGCCTCACGAAATATTTATTATGTTTCCCGTTTTGAAAGAGATGCTTCATCGCAGAGGAGGTGATTTATCTGGAGGTCAACAGCAGCAGTTAGCAATTGGTCGTGCACTCGCCATGTCTCCCAGCCTCCTAGTTCTTGATGAACCGACTGAGGGAATTCAACCATCGATTATTAAAGATATAGGTAATGCAATTAGGTCTCTTGCAGCACGTGGTGATATGGCTATTTTATTGGTTGAGCAATACTACGACTTCGCGAAAGATTTAGCAGATCATTACCTTGTTTTACAGCGGGGTGAAGTGATTAAATCAGGTCTAGGTGCATCTATGGACGATGATAATGTTCGGCAATATCTCGCGGTATGAGATTATTCGATAGTCCATCATATTCCTGGCTCGGAGAATTAGATCTTGGTTTCGATTTGCGGGATGATAAAACCGTTATGTCTCGTAATCGGCATGAAGGGCCACTTGTTGTCCAAAAAGCCTTATATCCTGAGGGTCCACAAATATGTCAGGTTTTAATCATTCATCCGCCAGGCGGCATAGCGGGCGGTGATGAATTAAGGATTAATTGCGACGTCGAAAAAGGCGCGTGTGTTCAGCTCATTAATCCTGGTGCAACTAAATGGTACGAGAGTTTCGAGCGTCCCTCCAAACAACTTATTTCGCTAAATTTGAAGGCGGATAGCATCTGTGAGTGGCTACCACAAGAAAATATTATTTTTAATAAATGTTTAGTTGACATCGGAACGGACATCAATATCGAAGCTGGTGGTATTTATGTTGGTTGGGATTTTTTCTCCTTAGGTCGTCATATCGACCATGCTCCATTTATTGAAGGTCGATTAAAGCAAAAGACTAGGATCTTAATTGATGGATTGCCGGTATTCATAGAGCGGACGTTATTCAGCCCTGATCAGTTATTGGATGGGCCTGGAATATTGGATGGATTTTCTAGCTTCGGAACGATGTTTATTGTCGGGTTGCAGCAAGATGAATCTCTGATTGATGATTTGAGGGAAATCGCCGCTGAGGAGACGCACTGCGCCCTAACATGGCTGAAGGACCTGCTTGTAGCGCGATGGGTGGGAGAAGATATTGAACATGGACGACAAGTGTTTACACGCCTATGGGCACGCTTGCGTTCGGTGTATTCGTCGCATGCTGCGGTAAAGCCCAGAATTTGGAATACTTAATATTCGAAATAATTGGATGAGAGGATGTTATGGATTTGACACCAAGAGAGAAAGATAAGTTATTGATTTTTGCAGCGAGTTTGTTGGCAGAGAGACGTCTTAAAAAAGGACTGCTTCTCAATTATCCTGAAGCTATAGCGTATATAAGTGCTGAAATTATGGAAGGTGCGAGAGAGGGTAGGACAGTAGCGGATTTGATGTCGTATGGTGCAACTTTGTTGAGGCGCGACCAAGTAATGGATGGGATTGCCGAGATGATTCCAGAAATTCAAGTCGAGGCGACATTTCCAGATGGTACGAAGCTAGTGACTGTTCACCAACCGATTGTTTGAGGAGTTTAAAGTGATACCAGGAGAAATTGTGACGGAAGATGGAGACATCGAAATCAACTCAAATAGGACTTTACTGACAGTCGTTGTTTGTAATGCGGGAGATCGACCGATACAGGTGGGTTCGCATTATCACTTCTATGAGACTAACGAGGCGCTTGAATTCGATCGTGAACAGACTAAAGGATTTCGCCTAAATGTCGCGGCGGGTACGGCTGTGCGATTTGAGCCTGGGCAAAAGCGAACTATTGAACTGGTGGCGATTGATGGTGATCGACGAGTGTTTGGGTTTAGAGGGTTAATAATGGGAGACGTCACATGACCAACAAGATCGATCGGCGTGCTTACGCTGAGATGTTTGGCCCAACGGTGGGTGATCGCGTGCGCTTGGCCGATACTGAGCTGTGGATTGAGGTTGAGGAAGACAAAACGATTCCTGGAGAAGAAGTTAAATTTGGCGGTGGGAAAGTCATTCGGGATGGTATGGGTCAAAGTCAAAGGCCAGCTCATGCAGTGCCTGATACCGTCATTACAAATGCTTTAATTGTGGATCACAGCGGAATTATTAAAGCTGATATTGCAATTAAGGATGGTCGTATTGCTGGCATTGGTAAGGCGGGTAATCCGGATGTGCAACCTGGTGTCGATATTATTATTGGGGCTGCAACGGAAATTATTGCCGGAGAGGGTTCCATCGTCACAGCTGGAGGAATAGACGCACATATTCATTTCATCTGTCCTCAGCAAATTGAAGAGGCGCTCTCTTCAGGAATTACAACTATGCTCGGCGGTGGGACCGGTCCTGCAACAGGAACAAATGCGACGACTTGTACGCCCGGTCCTTGGCATATATCCCGTATGCTTGAATCGGCTGATGCGTTTCCTATGAATTTGGGTTTCATGGGCAAAGGTAATGCAAGTTTGCCATTGCCGCTCGAGGAGCAAGTGGCGGCCGGTGCTATGGGTTTAAAATTGCATGAGGACTGGGGTACTACGCCAGCTGCTATTGATAATTGTTTGACCGTGGCGGAATCTGCAGATATTCAAGTTGCAATTCACACAGACACTTTGAACGAATCTGGATTTGTGGAGGATACGCTCGCGGCGTTTAAAGATCGAGTAATTCACACTTACCATACGGAAGGTGCTGGAGGAGGACATGCACCAGACATCATAAAAGCATGTGGTTTTTCGAACGTTTTGCCGTCTTCTACGAATCCCACAAGGCCTTACACGGTCAATACAATAGATGAACATTTAGATATGTTGATGGTATGCCACCATCTAGACTCGTCAATAGCTGAGGATGTGGCTTTTGCGGAATCGAGAATCCGTCGCGAAACAATTGCAGCTGAAGACGTATTGCACGATATCGGTGCCTTCAGCATGATAGCTAGTGATTCGCAAGCGATGGGTCGCGTGGGCGAAGTGATTTCTCGTACCTGGCAGACTGCTCATAAAATGAAGGTTCAGCGAGGGCCTCTTCCAGAGGATTCTGACCGCTCTGACAATTATCGTGTTAAGCGCTATGTGGCGAAATATACAATCAACCCTGCTATTACGCATGGTATGGCTAATGAGGTTGGGTCGATAGAAGTAGGGAAGCTCGCTGACATCGTGCTTTGGAGACCCGCCTTTTTCGGCGTCAAACCCTCCATGATCGTAAAAGGGGGAGTGATTGCTATGTCTCTTATGGGAGATCCAAATGCATCCATTCCGACACCTCAGCCAGTCCATTACCGGTATATGTTTGGTGCTTATGGTGGTTCGTTGACTCAATCATCAGTAACCTTTACTTCCCAAGCGGCTATTGAATCGAATGTGCGGGTCAATTTAGGCTTACAAAAGCAGCTTGTGGCTGTAAGCAATACGAGAACCATCTCCAAGTCGTCGATGATTCTGAATACGCTTCAGCCAAAAATAGAGGTAGATCCGCAGAATTATCATGTTTATGCAGATGGTAAGTTGTTAACTTGCGAGCCAGCTACTGAGTTGCCCATGGCTCAGCGGTATTTCTTGTTTTAAATTATGTTGTTAATTAAAAAGCGGATAGACAAGCCTTCAAAGTTCGACGTTGAAATCTCACTGCCCTTTGATCTGCGAAAAAAATGTCGGCTTAAGACGGTCAGTGCTGATGGTGAAGAGGTTGGGATTTTTTTAGAGCGAGGCACGATACTATCTGACGGCGATTATCTAGTAAGTGAAGACGGAAGAGTAGTCCGCGTGCTCGCTCAAGATGAGTCTTTATTACATATCACGCAAGGATCAGCGCGATCCTTAGCTCAGCTGGCTTACCACATCGGAAACCGCCACGTGTCGTTAGAGATTGATGATGATTGTCTACGTATTGGATATGATGAGGTCTTAAAAGATATGGTCGAAGGCTTAGGTGCCAAAACACAGGCTGTGAGCGCTCCATTTCACCCTGAGAACGGAGCGTATGGAGGCGGACATAGTCATGGGTCCGAACACGGACGTGGTCCAATTATTCATGAGTTTTCTAAAGGGGCCGGTTGATATTCGCATGACAAAGAAAAATAATATGATGAACATCCTTAGACTCTCTAGCCAATCATTGCCAACGGGAGCCTTCAGCTATTCCCAGGGTATGGAATGGTTAGTGGATACACAACGTATCCATGATGAGGATACTGTCTATCAGTGGATTGCCTCTATTCTGCATGGTCCTTACGTGAACTATGAACTGCCTATTTTGCGAGAAATGTATGAAGCATGGCTTAGTGCCGATTATAGGTCTGTTGAGGTGCTGAATAGAGATTATTTAACGTCTAGAGAGACATGTGAGGTTCAAAAAGAAACACTTCAGATGGGACATGCTCTTAAGGCGATCATCAAAGAGATGGATCTTGAATCTGATGGCTCAACGGGATTCTTATTGCAATTAGATGATTTTGCTTTTGTCACTGGGTTTTCCTTTTGTAGTTTTAAAACTGGTTTGTCTGTTGAGGACATGCTAACAAGTCACGTTTGGTCTTTTATCGAAAACCAGATCCTCGTGGGAATTAAAGCGGTACCGCTTGGGCAGAGCGGAGGGCAACGATTATTAAACAGACTTATCCCTTTGGGCAATGAAAGTGTCAGTCGGTCGATGGAAATTACTGTTGATAGTTGGTCAAATTTTTCTCCGCTACAGGCAATTTCTAGTTCAAAACATGAAACACAGTATTCAAGATTATTCAGATCGTGAAAAATAAATAATTATATTCAGGAGTTAAACTATGTCCTCTTCTCCTCTTAGAGTGGGTATTGGTGGTCCAGTTGGATCAGGTAAGACGGCGTTAACTTTAGCCTTATGTCAAATCATGAGGGAGCGCTATGAAGTGGCGGTGGTTACCAATGATATATATACGCGCGAAGACGCCGATTTTTTAGTACGCAATGAGGCACTCACTCCGGAAAGAATTATGGGTGTTGAAACGGGTGGTTGTCCGCATACGGCGATCCGTGAAGACGCATCGATTAATCTTGAGGCTGTGGGGCGCTTGAGTAAGCGCTTTGATTTAGATGTTATATTCATTGAAAGCGGTGGCGACAATTTGGCGGCGACATTTTCACCCGAATTATCTGATTTGACAATTTATGTCATCGATGTCTCAGCCGGCGAGAAAATACCCAGGAAAGGTGGTCCAGGCATTACCAAATCGGATTTATTAATCATAAACAAGATTGATTTAGCGCACTTAGTCGGCGCTTCACTGGAAGTGATGGAGCGAGACGCAGGTCGAATGCGTGGAGAGAAGCCTTTTATTTTCAGCAACCTAAAATTAAAAAAAGGTTTAGATGAGATCTCTAATTTTATTATCGACGAGGGAATGCTTGAGGGGCGAAATTCAGTCTAATGCAAGAAATTTAGTATTTGCGCTGTCATGAAAATTTAAGGCGTTCGTAGTACTATCGTTGTACTACCAACTAGGAGGACACTCATGATTGACACAAAGTTTTCTAGATCTTTTTTTACTTCTCTTTTTGCTGCGCTGCTCTTGTCGGGCTGCGGTAGCGCCGATGTCGGGGAGCTCATTGATGAAGCTTTGGTTGGGGAGCACCGGACCCCGGCTTATGTTGAGCGTGATTCATTTCGAAATCCCAAAGAAACCTTGCTATTCTTCGGTCTTTCTACTGAGCAATCGGTAGTTGAGATTACGCCTGGATTTGGCTGGTACGCGGAGATATTGGCGCCTCTGTTTCGGGATGCAGGGCAGTATTATTACACGTCCTATACTCTGCATGATGACATCAATCCGTACTTCGTTAGAGTCGAGAAGGCTTTTAAGGAAAAGATGGCCCTAAATCCAGATGTCTACAATAACCTCAAATGGATTCACTTTGATCCAATGCAACCTGACTTGGCACCAGATGGTCCCGTTGACATGGTTTTGACTTTTAGAAACGTGCATAACTGGGCAAAAGCGGGTACTGCCGAGTCGATGTTTTCTGGATTTGCTAGTGCGCTCAAGCCGGGTGGTGTTATGGGTCTCGTAGAACATAGAGCTAAACCCGGAACGCCATTGGACGAGCAGATTCGTAGCGGTTATATGACGGTTGAATATGTTGTGCAAATGGCAGAAGATGCGGGCTTTCGGCTTGATGCCTCATCCGAAATTAATGCGAACCCGAAAGATACGACAGATCATCCTGGGGGTGTTTGGAATTTATTGCCTAATCTGAGAAATGTTGCGGATGAGGAAAAAGCTGCGATTTCAGCTATTGGAGAGTCAGACCGTATGACCTTGAGGTTCGTGAAAGAGTAAGAACTATGAAGACTGATATAGAGATTGCCCAACAGGCAGAATTAAAACGTATCACGGAGATTGCCATTGAGCGGTTGGGTATTCCCGAGGAGCATATTGAGCCTTACGGCCATTACAAGGCCAAATTGACAAATGAGTTTGTGGGTAGTTTAGGGGGTAAAGCCGATGGCAAGTTGATTTTGGTTACTGCTATCAGTCCTACTCCGGCGGGCGAGGGTAAGACTACAACAACAGTGGGCCTTGGAGATGCGCTCAATTCAATCGGTAAGAATGCGCTTATTTGTCTTAGGGAGCCAAGTTTAGGCCCTGTTTTTGGCATGAAAGGTGGGGCTGCCGGTGGGGGATTGGCGCAAATAGTGCCCATGGAAGATATCAACCTTCATTTTACGGGTGATTTCAATGCTATTCAGCTGGCTAATAATCTATTGGCTGCAATGCTTGATAATCATATTCATCATGGTAATGCGTTAAGCATTGATGTGCGTCGCATAGCTTGGCGACGTGTTGTTGACATGAACGATCGAGCGCTTCGCTCGATCGTTGTTTCTCTTGGGGGACCAGGCAATGGTTACCCACGTGACGATGGTTTCGATATTGTTGTGGCATCTGAAGTTATGGCTATTTTATGTTTGGCCGACTCAATGGAGGATCTCAAGGAGCGGTTGGGCCGCATTGTTGTGGCATATACACGGGATAAAGTGCCGGTCTTAGCTTCTGAGCTAGACGCTCACGGGGCGATGGCCGTGTTACTTAAGGATGCGGTCAAGCCGAATTTAGTGCAAACGCTGGAGAATAATCCCGCGATTATTCACGGGGGACCGTTCGCGAATATTGCCCATGGCTGTAATTCAGTTATAGCCACCCGAACATCACTGAAACTTGCAGATTATGTCGTTACAGAGGCCGGATTTGGCGCCGATTTAGGCGCAGAAAAATTTATTGATATCAAGTGCAGGAAGTCTGGATTAAGGCCTGATGTTGTTGTACTTGTTGCGACGATTAGAGCTCTAAAATTCCATGGTGGACAGTCTTTATCTGAGCTTAATCATGAAAATGTATCAGCGTTAGAAAGGGGCTTCGCAAACCTCGAGCGTCACGTCAATAATATGAGGAATGTTTTTAACCTTCCATGTGTAGTCTCTATCAATCACTTTACTCATGACACTGAGATGGAAATCGAGCGTCTACAGGAGCTTTGTAATGTGCTTGGTGTTTCAGTGGTTGTCGCGAAACATTGGGCTGAGGGCGGTGCGGGCGCGCAAGCACTGGCACATAAAGTTATAGAGCTGATTGATCAGGAGACTGCAGACCTTACTTTTGCTTATGAAGATAAGGACAGTTTGGAACAAAAAATTGAATCAGTTGCCAAGAAAATCTATGGTGCTTCTGAAGTAAAACTGGATACGAGGGCAAAAAATAGACTTGTTGAACTAGAAAAAGAAGGTCACGGTAATCTTCCTGTATGTATTGCAAAAACGCAATATTCGTTTTCTAGCGACCCGAGCTTAAAGGGTGCGCCGATCGGACATACGCTAACTGTCCGTGAGATTCGATTGTCCGCAGGTGCCGGGTTTGTTGTGGTGGTATGCGGTGATATTATGACAATGCCTGGTTTGCCAAAAGTGCCAGCTGCTAACCGTATTGATCTGAGCCCAGATGGCAAAGTTGTTGGATTGTTCTAGTGCTAAATATTTTCGCGCGTAACGGCGCAGGATATCTCTGATATGAAGTCGCAAACCATAACGGCCCTTACTCAGTCTGAGGGATTGAGCAGTAATCTTAGAGACATCACGTGGGTTGAGACAAATATACCTTGTCAGGTGGCTTGCCCTGCTGGTACGGATATTCCTGGCTACATAGAAGCCATTAATCATGGGAGACTAGACGAGGCCTATACAATCAACTTTAGAGATAATATATTTCCAGGGGTTCTTGGCCGAGTTTGTGCTCGACCCTGCGAAGATGCGTGTCGGCACGGTCGGCCTAGTAACGGAGACTCGGTCGCGATTTGTTCGCTAAAGCGATCATCGCATGACTTGGGTGGCGTTCTTAGAACGTTGCCTAAAATAAAACCTTCCAGCGGTCATCGTATTGCAGTTATTGGGGCTGGGGTTGCGGGGCTTGCAACTGCACGCGACCTTGCTCTTGACGGACATAAAGTAGTCGTTTATGAAAAACATCATCGTCCAGGCGGGATGATGGTGCAAGGAATACCGTCATTTCGACTGCCTAGAGATGTGATTGAGTTGGAAATTGACCAAGTCTTGTCTTTAGGTATTGACCTAAAATGCGGTGTGTCTATTGGTGATGATGAGAGTCTCGATAGTCTGGTTGAGTCTTATGATGCGGTCGTATTAGCTGCTGGCACTTTAAGCGGTAATCGTTTACATGTGCCAGGAGATGATCTACCTGGGATTGAACATGGTCTTCGCTTTCTGATGGAGGTGAACGAGCAAGGGCGAAGACATATAGGGTCGAAAGTTACGGTAATCGGTGGTGGGTACACGGCGATGGATTGCGCTCGAACGGCTGTGCGGTTGGGAGCAGATACAACTGTCTATTATCGTCGTGGTCCACAGGATATGGTTGTTTTGCCTGGAGAGGTCCAAGAATTATTAAATGAGAATGGAACAATGAAATACTTTCAGGCACCTCATCAATTTTTCGGTGAGGTATCTGTACAACAAGCTGAATTTCTCAAAACTGTTATCAACGTTGAAGACGGGAGACCAGTGGTACAGACTGAAGAAGGTAGTTCAATTGATATTGATACTGACAGCGTGATATTGGCTACCGGACAAATAGCAGAAACCCACTGGGTGTCGGGTCAAATTGGTAAACTGATTATGCATGGTCAATCAAGAGTTTTGGTCGAGGACGAATTTAATACGCGTCATCCAAAAGTCTTTGTGGCAGGAGATTTTGCTACTGGTGCAACGACTCTAATTGATGCGATTGCCCATGGACGCAAGGCCGCTTTGCGAGTAACCCGATTCTTAACTAGAAGTAGTCTTTCTGAACATAAAGTTAAAATTGAGGAAAAACGGTTTGGTACTGATTTCACGGGAGGCCAGTTTCCTAGAACTCAGGAAATGAACGTGATACCCATTCAAGCCGTGCCTGTTATTGATACGAAGCAGCGAGTAGATAACAAAGAGGTAGAACTTGGTTATGATCAAGCGTCAACAGATCAAGCCGCAAAACGTTGTTATTTGTGTCATTACAAATTTGAGATCGATAATAGGCTCTGCGTGCTGTGTGATGAATGCATCAAGGTGAAGCCCACCGAAGGTTGCATTCTGCCTGTTTCAGACTTAGAACTTAGTGATGACGGGTCAGTCGTCAAATATAAACAGTTACAGAAAGGAAAGTCGGACTCTCTTTACTACAATCAATTATGGATTGATCAGGATAAATGTATCCGTTGCGGTCAATGTGAGGCGGTGTGTCCGGTCGGGGCAATATCGATTCAAAAGGTGAGTTTCGTGAAAGTTTAGTGACAGGACTTTTCTTTAAATGTAGTACGCTTTATACTCGTTATTCTTACGCGGGAGCTCCCTCCGCTCTTTCTGGTTGCTAGTTCTCGACATGTGAATTTCGTCCATTACTCTGGAGGCAAAGCGTGGCATTTGTATTAGCACTTGACGCAACTGGCGTGCCCAGTCGTTGGCTTAATGTAGAGAGCGCGATTACTTATCACGCGCGAGGTATGGTAGCTTGGTCGTTAGGAGATGCGTTAGCTACATTTCGTGGCGGTGTTTCGCGTTTAACTGGAGAACGGTCACAAATCCAGACGCAAAGTATCATTGCAATCAAAGGGGCTGTTGATAGATTTACAGGGAATCCGCATCCCTCGCTGACAAATAGTGCTTTATTTTCCCGGGATCGAAAGGTGTGTGCGTATTGTGGCGATCGATTTCGTGAAAGAGATCTTTCTCGTGATCACATTATTCCTGTCCATACGGGTGGCGAGGATAAATGGATGAACGTGGTTACCTCTTGCCGACCTTGTAATATTCGAAAAGGCGGACGAAATCCTGATCAGGCGAAAATGCCCTTATTGTTTTTGCCTTATATTCCTAATAGGTATGAGCATTTAGTTTTGCAAAATAGAAAAATATTGCATGATCAGGCTGAATATTTAATGGCGAAGGTGCCAAAGCACAGTCGTTTACATGGCTAGAATGTAACGTGTCTTAATCTTTTATTGGAATAAATTTTGAAAAAAATAATTTCTACGGTACTCATTTGTTTTGTTTTGATTGGATGTAAATCTAACCAGATCTCAGGTCGCTCACAATTTATGCTGATACCTGAAGATATGGCGATCAGTGAGTCGAATAAAGCATATAAAGCGATGCTTACTCCTATCAAGAAAGATGGGAAACTGAATACTGATCCCGTGATGCTAGAGAGAGTGAAAAATATTACTGAACGTTTAGTCGCTCAGGCGGTTCTCTATCGTCCCGATTCTAGTGGGTGGAATTGGTCGGTACAGGTAATTGATCAGCCTGAAGTGGTTAACGCTTGGGCTATGGCGGGTGGAAAAATGGCCATATATTCTGGGCTTATTACAAAATTGGAAGCAACCGATGATGAAATTGCGCAAGTGATGGCTCATGAAATTTCACACGCGCTTTTGGCGCATACTCAGGAGCGCATGTCCCGTGCTCTCGCGATGCAACTCGGGATTACAGCTATGTCGATTGCGCTACAAGACGAAAAGTATGGGGGTGTTGCAGTCCAAGGAACTGCGCTCGCAGCAATCGTAGCACTTGAGCTGCCGAATAGTCGGACGGCAGAGAGGGAGAGTGATCGGGTGGGTATTGAAATTGCAGCTAAAGCAGGATTTGATCCCAGGGCTGCGGTTACATTATGGACGAAGATGGCTGATGAAAGTGGACAGAAAGATTCTCGTTTTGACTTTCTGTCGACGCATCCCGCACCAATAAAACGAATGGAGGAGCTAGAAAAGTTGACCGATGCGATGATGCCGTTTTATGAGGATAAATCGACAAGACCGTTGCATCCAGTTAGCGGAGGAGATCTCTAGCTTCAGGCCACAGTTTTAGTCACATTAAAGTTTGTCTGCGAGAAGAAACAATTAGCACAAAAAAAAGGCACCCAGAGGTGCCTGTAAAATCCTCATAAAAAATGATGAGGATATAGGGGAATGTAAACGCCGCCGGAGTCGAGAAGCGACGCTACATAGTACTAGACTGAGTAGAGATATTAAGGTTCCCGGAAATTTCAAGATTCAATATTTACAGCTTCCGGCTGATAATCTCTTTCATAATCTCATCAGTGCCACCATAGATCCGTTGAACACGGGCATCAGAGAACATTCGACCAACGAGATATTCATCCATGAATCCATAGCCCCCATGAAGCTGAACACAATTATCAATCAGCAGATTTTGTTGTTGAGCCATCCATAATTTTGCTGCCGAAGCAGTTTCTGTATCTAAGTTTCCAGAAAGTATCTTTTTTATACAATCATCAATGAAGGCCCGGGCTACTTTGATGGTAGTGACCATTTCGGCTAGAATGAAACGTGTATTTTGTTTTTCGATCAGTGGTTTGCCGAAAACCAATCGATTTCTAACGTACTCAACTGTCGTTCGATAGGCGCCTTCCATCGCACCTAAAGCCATATCCGCGATTAATAAGCGTTCGTAGGGTAGGTCCGCCATGAGCTGGTATAGCCCCTGACCGGAATTACCACCCAAAATATCCTTATTACTTAAGTTAATATCTTGAAAAAAAAGCTCTGAAGTATCCTGTGCTTTTAGTCCAATCTTTTTGAGCCGGCTACCAACTGAATATCCTTGGTGTTTCTTGGGCTCGACAATGAATACAGAAAATCTACCGTTATCTTCGGGCGTATCCATTCTGGCAAACACTAGAACAACTTCAGCTAAATAACCGTTTGTAATAAATGTTTTTGATCCGTTCAGCTTAAATTTATCGTCGCACAAGGTTGCCCTAGTGCGAATGCCTCTTAGGTCAGAACCCGCGTCTGGTTCACTCATGGCAATTGCGCCAACCAATTCGCCTCTAGCTAATTTTGGAAGATAATATCGTTTTTGCTCTTCGGTTCCGTGATTAAGAAAATAGTGTGCGACGATGCTGTGAACGCTTGGGCTCATTCCTGTGAGTCCACGGTGTCCCATTGATTCGTGGAGAATAGCTTCATGCCTGAAGTCACCATCACCCCCACCGTATTCCATCGGAATATCTGTGCATAGAATGCCCACCTTCCCAGCTTTTCGCCAGATTTCATGTCCGACATGTCCGCGCTCTCTCGATGATTCATCGTTAGGCACCATTTCCGCATCTAAGAATCGCTCAACAGTCTGTTGATATGCCGTTAACTCTTCATCTAGCCACGCTGGTTGGAATTCATATGTCATCTTGTTTGAGTTTATTTAAAGCTGGCAGTTCTCGAAAATGGTAACGTTAGCCATTCCGCCGCCTTCACACATGGTTTGAAGTCCTAGTTTCTTATGCCGAGTTCGAAGGCTATGGATGAGCGTTGTGGCAAGTTTAGTCCCAGAGCTTCCTAGAGGGTGACCTAGAGCTATTGCGCCACCATTAACATTGACTTTGTGATGCTCCACATGTAGCGCTTTTGACCAAGCTACTGGGACCGATGCGAATGCTTCATTTACTTCAAATAAGTCAATGCTATCGATCGTCATATCGGTTTTTTTCAGGGCTTTTTTGGTTGCAGGAATTGGCGCTTCTAGCATGATAACTGGATCATGTCCGATCACCGACATATGGCTGATCCGAACAAGTGGTTCGACGCCCAAAATTTTCAGTCCGTTTTCGTTACAGACAATAAGTCCACTCGCACCATCGCAGATTTGACTTGCCGTTCCAGCAGTAAGTAACCCTCCATCCAAAATTGGCTTTATCCCAGCTATGCTCTCTAGGTTGGCATCAAAACGAACGCCTTCGTCTATATTATGAGTTTCTCCAGTAACAATGCCTTCGGTATCCCTAATAGCAATGGGCACAATTTCTTTTTCAAATGCTTTTTTATTAACTGCCTCAGATGCTCGTCGATGACTGTTTAGCGCATAGGCATCAAGCTCATCCTTTGAAATTGCGTACTGATTAGCCATCATTTCCGCGCCTTTGAATTGACTGAATTCAATGTTCGGATAGCGCAATTGAAGCTCTGGGCTCATGTAATGCCCCAATCCATTTTTTTGAGGGAGCAAAACGGTTGAGAACATCGGGGTGCGTGTCATGCTCTCGACGCCTCCCGCGATAACTATATCCATCGTTCCAGACATGACGGCTTGTGCGGCAAAATGCAGCGCTTGTTGCGATGAGCCACATTGTCGATCCACGCTCGTAGCAGGAACAGACTCAGGTAGTTCGGACGCTAAAACTATGTTTCGCGCAACATTCATTGCTTGTTCGCCGATTTGACTGACGCTACCAAAAATCACATCTTCAACGACACTCGGTGGACAGTCAATGTCATTAAGCAGAGCGTTTATAACCTGTGCACCGAGATCAACGGGGTGCCAGTTAGACAGACGGCCACCTTTCTTACCGCCTGCTGTTCTTAGAGCAGTAACAATGTACGCATCATTCATCATGAACCTCGTATTGTACTGTGCTACTTATTGTTTGTTTACCTATGAGATAAACCTCCCGCATGTTTAAATCATCCCCCTGCGGGACGCTATCGATTGCGTGACGGCGAGACTTGTAATGAACAGTAAAGATCCAACAGCTTGATGGGCGACTCCGAGCGCGGTAGGTACATGTAACATGAGCGTCGATACTCCGAGTGTCATCTGTATGACGAGTAATCCTAAAAGCAAAGAAGATAACTTCTTTGTGCGCGATAATACCTCTCTACGTCGTAATCTGAACCAGAATATGGGTATTAATAAAGCGAGAATGTAAGCAATTATTCTGTGATCAAATTGCACGGTGATCATGTTTTCAAAAAAATTGCTCCACAAAGGAGTCAGTACAAATAAATCAGGTGGTATGAAGTTATCGCCCATTAACGGGAATGTGTTGTAAATTAATCCGGCTCGCAATCCGGCTACGAAGCCTCCAGATAAAACCATTAGAAAAATAACGCCGTTCACGATCATCGAGAACTTATACATATTTCTAACAGGAGGACTTAGATTAGCTCTTGAGGGATATAGGATTGATAACGTCGTCCACGTAATTGCCCCAAAAATGAGAAAGGCAATACCAAGATGTGCAGTTAAACGGTATTGACTCACGTTGGGGTCATCAACGAGTCCGCTTGCCACCATATACCATCCCATTGCTCCTTGAAGTCCTCCGAGCGCAAAAATACCAATTAACCGAGTTGTTATATCGGAATTTAAACGCCTCCGGATCAGGAAGTAGGCAAACGGCACAAAAAACACGAGACCAATGAGTCGTCCGAGGAGTCGATGAAAGTATTCCCACCAGAAAATAACTTTAAATTCATCAAGTGACATGCCAAAGTTTACCAATTGATATTCTGGACTTCCCTTGTACTCATCAAAAACCTGGTTCCAGTCTGACGAAGTAATTGGTGGCATCGTGCCAACGATTGGCTCCCACTCCACAATGGATAAGCCAGAGTGTGTTAGGCGTGTAGCCCCTCCAACAACAATCATGCAAAATACCAAAAATCCACATATCGCCAGCCAGGTGACAACTTGCTTTCGGTAAATGGTTTGAAGGTTTTCCATAAAATTTTTCTAAATCACTAGTAGCGCGTCTACTAGAAATTGACTTGATCTTTACCTTTTAGTTGCAACATATCCCGAGCTTCGTTAGGCGTTGCAGTCTCCAATCCTAATTCTTCCATGATATTTTTGATTTTAGTTACTTGTTCAGCGTTAGATTGTGCTAGGGTTCCCTTGCCCCCCCATAAGCTATCTTCCAGGCCTACGCGAACATTTCCACCCATTACGGCTGATTGAGCAGCAACATACATCTGATTGCTACCAGCACCAAGCACTGACCAAAAATAATCATTACCAAATAAGCGATCTGCCGTGCGTTTCATGTGCATAACATCTTCGGCATGCGGACCGATCCCCCCTCTTAACCCAAAGACCGATTGAATAAGAAACGGAGCCTTTATAAGTCCGCGGTCTACAAAATGTGCAGCCGTGTATAGATGACCTATGTCGTAACATTCGATTTCAAATCTGGTTTTATTGTTGCCACAAGACTCAAGAATAAAGGCAATATCCTTAAAAGTGTTCTTAAAAATTCGATCATCTGATTGTTCCAGATAGGGTCGCTCCCAGTCGTATTTAAAGTCTTTAAACCGACCTAACATCTCGTACAATCCGAAGTTCATGGAACCCATATTCAAAGAGGCGACTTCTGGTTTCAATTGCAGAGCAGGCTGGAGTCTCTCTTCCACACTCATGGTCGGTGCGCCCCCCGTAGTGATGTTGATGACTACGTCGCAACTATTCGAAATTTTCGGCAGAAATTTGCGAAACATGTCGGGATCTTGAGTTGGTTTACCATCTTTTGGATCTCTGGCATGCAGGTGTACGATGGCTGCCCCAGCCTTAGCAGCACCAACCGCGGCGTCAGCTATTTCCTGCGGCGTGACAGGAAGGTAGGGCGACATTGACGGCGTGTGAATCGAGCCAGTTACGGCACACGTGATCATTACTTTTTTAGCCACGATAAGGTCCTCTTATTACCGATTGATAAACGTTTATTTTTTCAGTCGTACTTACGATAATTTTCTCTTTCAGCGCACCTATTTGCATCAAGTCAAAAAGGTTAACACAAAACATCAAGGTATCTAGCCCTCTTCTGACGGGCGCCGGGCTTTCTTGTGGGCAATGAGTTCCATCAATCGTCGATCCCGCCATGATTCTTTTTCATTGTGGCGTGAGAACGGTAAAATATTTCTTCTTTGGGTTTCAATTTTTTCTAGCAAGGCGCCATCCCAGGTTGGATGCTGTATCCCGCTCATCATCTGTGCATAGGCGCTACCAAATCTTGCGGCATAATCCGCGATCCCTCCGGGCGCGTTTAGATCAATTGTTTCAAATGGTCCCATAAAAGACCATCTAAGTCCCAAACCGTCTTTCACGGTCTTGTCTAAATCCTCAACAGATACGTAGTCTTCGTCGATCAAGCGCCATGCTTCGCGTAATAGAGCTGCTTGCAGTCTATTTAAAATAAAACCTGGGACCTCTTTTTTAACTAATATAGGTACTTGCCCCACTGATTTTTGAAGCTCATATGTTTTTTCGATTACCGTACTATCAGTCCAGGACGCCGGCGATATCTCTACGATCGGAACAATGTGAGGAGGGTTCACTGGATGAGCTACGAGACATCGATTACGTCTTGCAAGATGTTCGCTGAATAAGGAAGTCCGAATTGTCGAAGTAGAGCTAGCCAGAATACAGTGGCCGGGGGCGCAAAGATCCAGTGCGCCGAATACTTTTTGCTTGGTCTCAATGCTTTCGGAGGTGTTTTCTTGCACGTAGTCTGCATTTGCTACGGCTCGCTCCATGGATTCACAGACGACGATGCGTGCGAGTATATCTGAGACATCCTCGTCGACTAAGTTGTATTTTTTTAAATCGACGAGTCCTTGTTCTATTTGTTTCATTGCTCGATACGCGGCAGCCTTGTCATTATCAAATAAATATACTTGAAGCTTTGCTCTCGCGAAGACAATCGACCATGCGCGCCCGATGAGCCCAGACCCAATGACTGCGATGTGTTTCATGCTTTCTCCCTGATTAGATCGTGATTTTAATTCACGAAAATATTTGGCCGATAAACGTGTCAAATTATTATGAATTCTTATGGTACTAGTTCTCAGGCTGCAGTTCTCGAAGTGGTATGCTTGCGCCGCCTGCAGTATTTTTTTCAGACGGGGTATTATGGGAACGTAAAAAGTAAGGATTGTCAGTATCTGCATTCTAACCGCCACTACTGTTATCATTTGTCACAATTTTTTACTCAATATAATAGATAAAAACATGGTTCCTGAAGCGTCTAAAAAGGGCTTTAATACGCCATCGTTAGTGGTCCTCGCGATAGAGACATCTACTGAGGTTTGCTCGATCGGTTTGTCGGTCTGCGGGAATATAACGGTGGCTGAGAAAACAGGAAATCAGAGCCACTCTGAGCATGTATTACCCATGATTGATAAATTACTGGTAAGTAAAAATATCGGTTTAGGAGAAATTGATGTAATTGGTTTTGGGGCTGGTCCAGGGTCTTTTACAGGGGTGCGATTAGCTTGTGGTGTAGCCCAAGGACTAGCTTTTGGCGTTAACATCCCTGTAGTGCCTGTGTCGTCATTAGAAGCTATGGCCCAACATACAAAGATGGATAAAGTCGTCGTTTGCCAGGATGCTCGAATGAATCAAGTTTACGCCGCTGCCTTTGAAAGAAAAGGTGGCGCCTGGAGGGCGACGATTGATCCTTATGTTTGTGATCCGCAAGATGTGATTATTCCTGCTGGTGATGGATGGGTGGCATGTGGCAGCGGATTCGTGTCCTACCAGGAGATATTTGCCACCTCAACGAATTTTTCAATTCCTATTCTTGACCATGCATATATAAGACCTAGGGCAAGGGAGATTATGCATATTACTTGTCGTGAATTTGCAGATGGTAACGCTGTTTGTGCAGAAGACGCGATCCCTGTGTATGTTCGCGATAAGGTGGCGCTAACGCTAAATGAGCAATTATCGAACCGATAAAACAGATGTGATTATCAGAGAAATGCATCAAGAAGATGTCGATGCTGTATCTGGCATTGAGAAAACGATATATGCATTTCCGTGGACGGCGGGAAATTTTACCGACTGCTTGACTTCTGGATATCGATGTCACGTTTTGATCCGGAATGATATGCTCGCTGCGTATGGGGTACAGATGCCAATAATGGATGAGATGCATCTATTAAATTTGAGTGTAGCCTCGGAATTTCAAAAACTGGGTATTGGAAAAGTACTTTTAAATTTTTTAGCAACTGATGCAGTGAGGCATAAGGCGAGTAAGATGATCCTAGAGGTGAGGCGCACTAATTTGGCAGCTATTTTTTTGTATGAGTCGTCTGGCTTTAACCAAATTGGACTTCGAAAGAACTACTATCCTGCGTCAGATTGTCGGGAGGACGCAATAGTAATGGAGATGTCTTTGTGAGTACCCGAGATGAAATCCTTATGGAGCTTGGAATATCACCTTTTTGGAAGAGAAATGTAGAGGGCAACGCGACACCTCAATGTGAAGATATCGGTTCAAATAACGAGTCGGCGAGCGTATCTTCGAGTGAGCGTCAGTCTGGTATTTTATTTAAATCAAGTACTCATACCATTTTAGGCGGCGGTGATCTGAAGGCTAGATGGCTATTTATAGCAGAAGAGCCTGGCAATGAGCTTAATTCAGTAAAGGGACCGCTCGTCGGAGATGTGGGTAAGTTGTTCGACAATATGCTTGAGGCGTTGCGACTAAATCGAGATAAAGATGTGTATTTACTTGATGTTCGGCGAACTTTCTCCGAGAGTGAAGAAAGCTTGGTTTTAGAGGAGCAATTAGCGTGTGAAGAATTTCTTAATCAACAAATAGATTTGATTCAGCCTTTGCTCATTGTCACGATGGGATCTGCAGCTTTAAAGCGCTTAAAAGGTGATAATCATGCTTTAGATCATGGTCATAAAGTTTACGATTATCGAGGCATTAATTTCGTCGCAACTTTTCATCCTTTGGACTTACTGAGACGCTCATCACAAAAAGCGATAGCTTGGAGAGATCTGTGTTTTGCTAGCCAGGTTATGCGAGTGGACCGTTCTGGCAAGTCGGATGATAATAGTCATGCAAAATAGACCAATTCGAGCAATAATCAAACGTGACGCTCTGCGCCACAATATCTCCGCAATAAAAAAGTTATCGGGTGGGTCAAAAGTTTTTGGAGTTGTTAAAGCAGATGGGTACGGACATGGTTTGAAACGTATCTATCACGGACTCTCGGCTTTGGACGGACTGGCGGTGATTGAGATGGAGGCAGCGTCCTATCTTAGAGCGCAAGGTGATAATCGACCAATATTGTTATTGGAGGGCGTTTTTAGTCCTCAAGAAATGCGTGACGCGATCCGACTTAATCTAGATTTAGTCGTCCATTCTTTTAGGCAGATCGAATTATTAAGACAAATTGATCTGGGCAAACCGCTTAATGTCTTTATGAAAGTGAACAGTGGAATGAACCGACTGGGTTTCCCAGTCGATGACGTCGCTCAATGCTACCGTGCGCTTAAGGACTGCGCTGCTGTCAAGAGCATTACTACGATGACACACTACGCTGACGCGGACAATGAACGGGGAGTGAGTTGGCAGGATGCTAAGTTTTCGCAAGCGGTGGACTCGCTGGGGATTCCTACATCGAAGAGTAATTCTGCTGCTTTGATTCGTTTCGGCTCTAATGCTCAGGGTTGGATTCGTCCTGGAATCATGCTCTACGGTGTATCGCCCGTCGAAAGTTTATCTGCACTTTCCATGGATCTAATGCCCGTAATGACTCTCAAGTCGGAAATCATTTCGGTACAAAATCTTAATGCGGGCGATCGAGTGGGTTATGGCGGCACTTACACAGCAAAATGCGATTTAAGGATAGGTATCGTGGCGGGAGGCTATGGTGATGGCTATCCACGGGCGATGAGAAACGGTAGTCCGGTGTTAGTAGAAGGTGTTCGAGTGCCCCTGGTGGGGAGAGTATCTATGGATTCCCTTGCGGTGGATATTACTAAAGTTCCTGCAGCGAATGTCGGTTCAAGTGCCGTACTTTGGGGTGAGGGTTTGCCAGTTGAAGAAGTAGCAGAGCACGCTGGTACGATCAGTTATGAACTCCTAACTCGTGTCACGAGACGGGTGCCGTTCGTATGCTTCGATTGAATTGATGATGCCTCAGTAAGTATCGATATAATGAGATATGGGTAAATCAAAGACAATGTATGTGTGTTCGAGTTGTGGCGGTCAGACACAAAAGTGGGCTGGTCAATGCCCTCACTGTCACGAGTGGAATGTTCTCCAAGAGACTATCGTTAACAAAGGTGCGGAACGTTATCAGCCGCTCAGTAATGCTGGCGGTTTAATTCCGATAGGCGCTATCGAGACATCAGAAGAGGCGCGTTTTTCAACCCATAGTAATGAGTTAGACCGAGTTTTGGGTGGAGGTCTCGTTACTGGTGGAGTGGTCTTGATCGGCGGTGATCCGGGGATAGGAAAATCAACTCTATTGCTTCAGGCGATGAGTGCGATGAGCGAAAATCACAAGGCTATTTATGTCAGCGGCGAGGAGTCTGCGCAGCAAATCGGTCTTCGGGCGCAACGACTTGATTTGAAATCTGAGAAGCTGTCACTTCTTTCCGAAATACAGTTGAATACAATTCTAACCACTTTGGCGCGCGAGAAGCCTGATGTGGCGGTAATCGACTCTATTCAAACTATCTACTCTGAGGATATTCAGCCAGCTCCCGGCAGCGTTTCACAGGTAAGAGAGTGCGCAGCACAACTGACACGTTTTGCTAAAGCGAACGCTACAGCGTTATTACTCGTTGGGCACGTAACTAAAGAAGGTGCTATTGCTGGTCCTAGAGTTCTTGAGCATATCGTTGATACGGTTTTGTATTTCGAAGGGGATACGCATTCGAGTTTTCGTTTGGTTCGTTCGATTAAAAATAGGTTTGGTGCGGCCAACGAACTGGGTGTTTTCGCGATGACAGACCGAGGACTTAGGGGAGTAGCTAATCCGTCGGCGCTATTCCTGTCGCAGCAGGAAAAGCAAGTTGCTGGCTGCTGTGTCATGGTGACACAGGAAGGTAGTCGGCCTCTTTTGGTTGAGCTTCAAGCACTTGTTGATACGTCGCATTCGGCCAATTCACGACGACTCACCGTCGGACTTGAACAAAATCGATTGGCTATGCTGCTCGCAGTTTTGCATCGACATGCGGGTATCGCTGCCTTTGATCAAGATGTTTTCGTAAATGCGGTAGGAGGAGTCAGGATCAATGAGCCAGCATCTGACTTGCCTGTCCTTTTAGCCATCGTGTCTTCGTTGAGAGGGCATGTGGTTGGCGGAAAGACAGTAGCTTTTGGTGAAGTCGGGCTGTCAGGGGAGGTGCGCGCGGTCCAGCGGGGACAAGATCGATTAAAGGAGGCATTGAAATTAGGTTTTAATCGAGCAATCATACCGACGGCTAATGCACCTAAAGTAATTCCCAAAAATATGGAGCTGATTAAGGTGGACCATATTAGTCAGGCGATAGACGCGGTTTTCCGATAAATTGAAGAAATAGAATTATCGAAAGAAGGTTTTCCGGAAAATGCATGAGTCATTTAATCTTGATCTAGAAAAAAACGAGGGCAACTACTCTCCGTTATCACCGACCTCTCTGATTTCATGGGCTTCAGATGTTTATCCCGATCGGTTGGCCGTTGTCTATGGTGAGTGTAAACAGACGTGGCAGGAGACTTATACACGTTGTCGGCAATTTGCTTCTGCTTTGAGACAGCTAAAAGTAGGATACGGCGACACCGTAGCGATAATGGCTCCAAATATTCCAGCTATGTTTGAGGCGCACTATGGCATTCCAATGTCGGGTGCTGTTATTAATGCGCTTAATACCCGTTTGGATGCGGGCGCAATTGCATTCATGTTAGAGCATGGTGGTGCTAAAGTTTTTTTTGTCGACCGTGAGTACCGAACGGTCGTTAATGAGGCATTGAAAAAACTAGAAAAAAAACCGTATCTCGTTGATATTATCGATTCAAGTATGCCTGATATGGAGCCTATCGCAGAAGTCGAATACGAGAACTTTCTCAAGAGTGGGGACTCAGGGTTTAAATGGAGTTTGCCGAATGATGAGTGGGATGCTATCGCGTTATCTTATACCTCCGGAACTACGGGTGATCCAAAGGGTGTGGTAACGCATCATCGAGGTGCTTATTTAAACGCTTTAGGCAATGTGGTGACGTGGACTATGCCTTATTTTTCCAGGTATTTATGGACGCTTCCGATGTTTCATTGTAATGGTTGGTGTTTTCCTTGGACATTAGCAGCGGTTGCTGGGACTAGTATCTGCCTTCGTCGAATAGAGGCTCAGACTATTTTCCGCTTAATTCGAGACTACGATGTGACTCATATGTGCGGCGCTCCGGTTGTTTATAACACGTTGCTTAATACCTCGGAAAGTGACCTCCAGATCGGTTTTTCACGAGTTAAAGGCATGATCGCTGGTGCTGCTCCTCCCAGGTCCGTTATTGAGGGTGCAGAAGTAATTGGTATTGATTTGACTCATGTTTACGGGCTGACTGAAGTATATGGTCCTGCGGCTGTTTGCGCCCAGCACCCGGAGTGGGAACAACTATCATTAGAGCAGCGCGCACAGAAAAATGGTCGACAAGGAGTGCGTTACGTTGTGCAGGACGGGATGGAGGTGTTGAATGGTGAGACGATGCTGCCAGTTCCGAGAGACGGGAGAACTATGGGAGAGATTTGTTTTCGTGGAAATATAACAATGAAGGGATATCTCAAAAATCCCAATGCGACAAATGAAGCGTTTGAGGGCGGTTGGTTTCGTACGGGGGATCTCGCTGTAATTGACGAGTTCGGATATGTGACAATCAAGGATCGATCGAAAGACATAATTATTTCGGGTGGTGAAAATATATCGACGATCGAAATAGAGGACGTTTTATATGAGGATGATCGAATACTTGAAGCAGCTGTTGTTGCGCAAAGTGATGAGAAATGGGGTGAAGTCCCGTGTGCTTTTGTTACTTTGAAATCTAACGAGGTCGCTTTGATGGAGTCAGAAGTGATTGACTTTTGCAGAGAACGTCTTGCACGGTATAAGTGTCCTAAGCGTGTAGTGTTCGGCGTTTTGCCTAAAACGTCAACGGGTAAAATACAAAAGGCGATACTTAGAGATCGTCTTGAGCAAAACAAGTAGATTGGCTTAAGGGTTTAAATTTATGAGTGTCAGCCGAGACTCGAGTGGTGCGGTAGAATATGTCTTTATTTAATTTATGTTTTAGATAAGGTCAAAATTTAATGAAGGTCATAGTCCCAGTAAAAAGAGTTGTTGACTACAACGTAAAAATTCGTGTTAAGGCAGATCAAAGCGGTGTTGAAACAGCAAATGTCAAAATGTCGATGAATCCTTTTGACGAAATAGCGGTTGAAGAGGCCGTTCGTCTGAAAGAGGCAGGAGTGGTTAGCGAGATTGTAGCGGTATCAGTGGGAGCCACGGCCTGTCAGGAGACGCTAAGAACGGCATTAGCGCTCGGTGCGGATCGCGCAATTCACGTTGAAACAGATCATGAAACGCAACCATTGGGCGTTGCTAAAGTTCTAGAAAAAATCGCCTTAAACGAGCAGCCTAAGGCTGTCATTATGGGGAAGCAGGCTATTGATGATGACTTTAACCAAACAGGCCAAATGTTAGCCGCGAAACTCGGATGGTCGCAGGCAACCTTTGCTTCAAAAGTTGAAGTTGATGGAAGTGAGGCGTTGGTAACTAGAGAAATTGATGGTGGACTGGAGACACTTAAGGTGACGCTCCCTACCGTTATCACGACTGATCTTAGACTTAATGAACCAAGGTATGTGACGCTGCCCAATATTATGAAAGCTAAGAAAAAAGTGATAGATCAGGTATCGCCTGATTCACTAGGTGTTGATTTATCGCCAAGGCTTAAGACTATCAAAGTCACTGAGCCTGCGGAGAGGAGTGCAGGTCAAAAGGTCGATTCCATTGCGGATCTATTTGATAAATTAAAGAACGACGCTAAGGTGATTTGATGCCTATTTTAATTATTTCAGAACACGATAACGTTGCGGTTAAATCCGCAGTTCTCAACACTGTTGCTGCTGGACGAAAGTTAGGAGAAGAGGTCCATGTATTGGTTGCTGGTTTTGAATGTGACCAGGCCGCCAAAGCTGCATCTAATATTGAGGGCGTCACCAAAGTGGTAATGGCTGATAGTGAATGCTATCGGCATGGTTTGGCCGAAGAAGTAGCGAATGCAGTTGTTTCTATAGCTGCAGGTTACTCACATATCTTAGCCCCTGCGACTAGCTTTGGAAAAAATATCATGCCACGTGTGGCGGCACACCTTGATGTGGCTCAAATTTCAGATATTGTTGAGGTTGTTAGCTCAGACACTTTTGTACGGCCGATATATGCCGGAAATGCACTAGCAACCGTAGTTTCAGCAGACGAAATTAAAGTGATAACGGTTCGAGCTACTGGTTTTGATAGCTGTGCAGATAACGGGGGTAGTGGTATTGTTGATTTAATCGACGCGCAGCCAGCTAAGGGACTCTCGTCACTAGTGAATCAAGAGTTGACTCAGTCGGCTCGGCCTGAATTAACCGCTGCGAAAGTTATTGTTTCCGGTGGCCGAGGAATGGGAAGCGCAGATAATTTTGCAATGCTCGAAGCTTTAGCGGATAAGCTCGGGGCCGCGGTTGGCGCCTCTCGGGCTGCTGTTGACTCGGGGTTTGTGCCAAATGATTATCAGGTGGGACAAACTGGGAAAATTGTAGCGCCCGAACTCTACATTGCCGTAGGAATATCCGGAGCTATTCAGCATTTGGCAGGCATGAAGGACAGCAAAATTATCGTTGCGATAAATAAAGACGAGGAAGCTCCTATCTTTCAAGTTGCCGATTATGGCTTCGTGGGAGATCTCTTTGAGGCCGTACCGCAGTTAACCGATTTGATATAGTAAATACGCACGAAAAATCAGTAGAGGAATCGCAATGTCTATATACCAAGCCCCTGCAGCTGACATGGAGTTTGTTGTTAATGAACTCGTAGGTCTAGAATCGACCCAGGCTCTTCCTGGAAACGAAGACGTTAATGCGGAGCTGGTTAGCTCGATAATTGAAGAGGCAGGAAAGTTTGCAACTGGGGTGTTGGATCCATTGAATTGGCCAGGAGATCGAGAGGGCGCGAAGTTGGATAATCACGTCGTTACTCCGGCTACCGGGTTTACTGATGCATATAAACAGTTCTCTGAAGGTGGTTGGGGAGGTCTCTCTGATGATCCGGATTGGGGTGGTCAGGGTTTGCCCCATATAATTTCAGCTCTCACATCTGAAATGTGGCATGCCGCGTGTACCTCTTTTGCTTTATGTCCGATGTTGACTGCCGGTGCTGTTCAGGCAGTTAAGCGGCATGCAACAGATGAGTTAAAAGATATTTTTCTAAGTAAATTGATTAGTGGTGAGTGGTCAGGGACGATGAACTTGACTGAGCCACAGGCAGGATCAGATCTATCGGCGGTTCGAGCGAAAGCAATCCCAGAGGGCGGTCATTATCGAATTTATGGGACTAAAATTTATATTACTTGGGGCGAACACACGATGGCGGATAATATCGTCCATCTTGTTCTTGCGCGGACCCCAGATGCGCCCGAAGGCGTTAAAGGTATTTCCTTATTCGTGGTTCCTAAGTATTTAGTGAATGATGATGGTTCGATAGGCAGGAGAAACGATGTTAAATGTGTATCGATTGAGGAGAAACTTGGCATCCATGCCAGTCCTACGTGTGTTTTGGCATTTGGCGATGACGAGGGGGCGACGGGGTACTTAGTAGGCGCGGAAAACCGAGGACTCCAGTACATGTTTACGATGATGAATTTTGCGCGTTTAGAGGTTGGGATTGAGGGCCTAGCGCTGGCCGAACGCTCTTATCAACGTGCGGCTGAATTTGCAAAAGGCCGTATCCAAGGACGCAGTATTGGCCAAGGTTCAGGAGAGCGCGTTTCAATTATCCATCATCCTGATGTCCGACGAATGCTGCTCACTATGAAATCTCAAGTTGAGGCAATGCGGTCAATTGTGCTCCAAACATGTTCCTATCTGGATCAAGCCTTGAAGCATGAGGACGAGGAGGAACGGGCCAGGTATCAAAGGATGTTCGATTTGCTTACGCCAGTAGTGAAAGGATGGTGTACAGAACAGTCGATCGAGATCACCTCTTTAGGTGTTCAAGTTCATGGAGGTATGGGTTTCGTTGAGGAAACCGGTGCTGCTCAGTATCTTCGTGATGCGAGAATTACTCCAATTTATGAGGGAACAACTGGTATCCAGGCAAACGATTTGATTGGTAGGAAAGTTGCTACAGAACGGGGACTGACTGCGCTGGAATTGATCGGTTTGATGCGTGAAACAATCAACGACCTAAGTAAATTCAAAGGACATTCGGGTCTCGCGAAGATTCAAGATAAATTCAGCGAAGCGGTTACGTCGCTCGAGGAGTCGGTTAAATGGGTAGTTGATACTTATATGGACGATCCTGAAACAGCCTCTGCTGGATCGGTGCCGCTTCTTAAACTGTTTGGAGTGGTTGCCGGGGGGTGGATGCTCGCGCGCTCTGCAATCATTGCAAAGCAGAGACTTGATAATGGGAGTGAAAACACGAAATTTTATCGGGGAAAACTTGCGACATGTCGTTTCTATTCTGAGAATATTCTTCCTGTTGCCAGTTTGCTTAATGAACAAATTGTCGGTGGTCACAAGACGATCGTAGCGCTCGATGAATCGTATTTTTAATGGATATTGATTCAGATAAGGTTCTGCCAACCGGGCGAGCACCAACGTTGCGTGTTGTACCCATGCCCTCCGATGCAAATTATAGTGGCGATATATTCGGTGGGTGGATAATGTCGCAAGTTGATATTGCCGGAAGTATTCCAGCCGTCCTTATAGCAAAAGGAAGAATTGTTACGATTGCAGTGAACTCGTTTTTATTCAAGCAGCCAGTCCACATTGGAGACCTCGTTAGTTTTTACGCGTCAGTGTCTAAGGTTGGTAACACATCCATTACGGTAGATGTTGAGGTTTATGCCCAAAGACGCTCTCTGGAAGCAACCGTCAAGGTTACCGATGCGACCCTCACATACGTGGCGGTGGACGAAGAGCGAAAGCCACGCTCCATTTTGAAGGTTTAAGGGCCGTTTCTATTCTTGATTTTTGTTGATGATAATCGTTAGGTTGTGATCACATATTCGGGTAGTTTGGTCCGCCTCCACCTTCAGGTGGGACCCAGTTTATGTTTTGAGTTGGATCCTTGATATCGCACGTTTTACAGTGAACACAGTTTTGTGCGTTGATCTGCAATTTAGGAATAGTCTCCTCCGTAATTATTTCGTAAACACCAGCCGGACAATAACGTTGTTCCGGCGCATCATACTCACTAAGGTTGATTTTAATCGGTGTCACATCATTTTTAAGTTGTAAGTGGCAAGTCTGATTTTCCTCATGATTTGTATTAGAAATAAAAACCGAGGTTAATCGATCAAATGTAAGCACTCCGTCCGGTTTCGGATAATCAATTTTTTTAGCTTTCCTAGACGGGATGAGTTGTTTATGGTCTTCGTGGTGTTTAAGTGTCCAGGGTGCTCTACCGCGAAGGACGTAAGTGTCAATTGCTGAGTAGATCATGCCCAACCAAAATCCCCACCTAAAAGAGGGTCTAATATTTCTGACTTGTTTTAATTCTGTCCAGAGCCATGAATTTGATAATCGGTGACTGTAATCCAGCGTTCGCTTTGATTGTTTTGCGTTGATAGAAGTGTAGATTGATTCTGCAGCGACCATGCCAGATTTCATTGCAGTATGGGAGCCTTTAATTTTGGGCACATTTAAGAATCCCGCCGAGTCTCCGATCAGAAGGCCGCCAGGAAATGATAGTCTAGGAATTGATTGGTAGCCTCCCTCTGAGATAGCTCTCGCGCCGTATGACACTCGTCGGCCACCCTCAAAAGTTTTACGAATATCTGGGTGAGTTTTAAATCGTTGGAATTCCTCAAATGGAGATAGGTATGGGTTTTTGTAGTCGAGCCCTATAACAAATCCTACTGCGACTTGATTATTCTCGAGATGGTACAAAAATGAGCCGCCATAAGTGGTTTGGTCGAGCGGCCACCCAGTTGAGTGTATAACCAATCCTTCTTCGTGCTGTTCTGGGGTGACTTCCCAAAGCTCTTTGATCCCGATGCCGTACGTTTGTGGCTGAACGCCTTTTCTAAGATTAAATCGGTCTATGGCTACTTTGGTCAGTGACCCACGACATCCTTCAGCAAAAACAGTCTGTTTAGCATGAAGTTCTATACCTTGCTGATAGCTATCGGTGTGCTCCCCGTCTTTTCCAACTCCCATGTCTCCGGTGGCTATTCCTTTAACAGATCCGTCATCATGAAACAGTATCTCGGTGGCCGCGAAACCTGGATAGATTTCAACGCCCAGTGATTCTGCTTGTTCTCCGAGCCAGCGTACGACGTTACCTAAACTAACAATATAGTTGCCGTGATTATTCATGTAGGAAGGAGTCGGGAGAGAATAAGATTTCGATTTCGTTAAAAAAAGGAGCCGATCTTCAGTTACAGGAGTGTTTAATGGCGCTCCCAGTTTTTTCCAATCCGGTAAAAGTTCATTCAGGGCTCGTGTTTCAATTACTGCACCAGACAAAGTATGCGCTCCAACTTCTGAGCCTTTTTCTACGACACATACATTCAATTCTCTCCCGGAATCGCTCGCTAGTTGTTTCAGTTTGATTGCACACGCTAAACCTGAAGGTCCAGCGCCAATAATTACGACGTCGTACTCCATTGATTCTCGATCCGCCAATATCTACTCCTACTTTCTCAGGAATTACCCGTGTTAAGTCTGTTATATTCGTTGATACAAATGTTAATTCATTTAAACCATAATTTCAGCTAATTACGGACACAAATAATGGACGTTAGTTTAAAAGATTCGATGCGATTAGTTCGAACTGATCGGATGAGTATGAGGTGGGGTGAGATGGATAGCCTTGCGCACATGAATAATGTTGCCTATATGCGTTATTTCGAGGAGTCACGTGTGGCTTGGTTTAACGAACTGGAAATCGACTATGACGCGAGCTCTGAGGGCCCTATTCTTGGAACAATCTCGTGTCGTTATATGAAGCCTGCAGTGTATCCAGTCACCTTTTTTGTAACGAGTTACGTAGGCGGGTTGGGTAATAGTAGTTTTGGGATGTATCACCAGCTGATCAATGTTAACGACGAATCAGAGATTTATGCAGAAGCTCAGGCAATTTTGGTGTGGGCCGATATTACTGTTGGAAAATCGCGGCCTGTGCCAGCATGGTTTCGATCAGTAATTCAGGGTCAATAACCAAAATTTTCACCACTTATGTCATGACTTGAGTCGCTCAATAAATAGAGATAAGTTGGCACCAGGGAGTCTATTGATCGTAAGTGGCCGCGGTCCTCCCCAGGGTGGGTTCTTGAGCGCATCGGTGAGTTAATAGGCCCGGGCGTCACTAGATTTATTCGATAGGATTTTTGACCATGCCATTCATTCGATTGTAATGTCGCGTAGGCGTTAAGAGCTGATTTGGAAATAGCGTAGCCGCTCCAGTATGCATCCAGTGATAATGCGTGATTATCCGAGGTTAGCACGACTGAACCGTAACCGGATTCGGCGAAAAGCGGTTCACAGTTTTTTATCAAAAGTGCCGGGGCGATAACATTCACTCGAAATAATTGTTCCCATGAGGTTAAGTCTAATTGGTTAATACGACCCAGTTCGGTTAGGTGGGTAGCGCAATGAACAACACCGTGAAGACTGCCGATACTTGATTTGACGATACCGCAGAGATTTATATATTCCGCTTCGGTTGCCTCAGCTAAATCGAGCTCTACGATGGCGGGCTCAGGATTCCCTTGAGATAAGATAGAGTCATATATTTCATTCAGGGCAGTTAAGTTCCTACCGTTTAAAATAACTGTAGCTCCCATACCGGCGCAGGCAAGAGCTACAGAGCGTCCTATTCCGCCGGACGAGCCAGTCACTAATATGGTTTTACCCTCTAATGTTACTTCAGAATTTAGCGTTTCAATTGGCGTTTTCATGATGATTCTAGAATAATTTTTGAAGCCTTGATGCCGCTTCGGACGGCGGCCTCGAGGGTGGCAGGATAGCGTTCATAGGTATAGTCTCCCGCGAGGATGATGCCGTTTACCTCTGTGATTTGTTTTGGTCTTTCTAATTGAGGTGAGCACGTAAAGGTGGCCCGTTTTTCAGCTAGGACTTTACTCCATAATGGACGACCAAATCCGAACCTATCATCAATGACCTTTGCAGACTCTTTTGATAGCTGTTCGTGAGTCAAACTTTGATGCTTGCCCGATCCGCTAATGACCACCCCGATTAAACCTGATTCATTGTGTGTTATTCCACGATCGAAAACCCAATGCGCATAGGGCGAGTTAAGTCCGATCATTCGATGATTTGTTGAAGTATTCTCCGCATATTTGTGGTAAATCGTATAAACGGGCTCATATGTAAATTGATCAATTGTGGAAAGTGTCCCTTCTATTTTTGACGGGTCTTTAAATGTATTTCTTACATTGTGTGGCGCAGTTGCCACGATTATATGGGTAAAGTGCTCATTAGAACCACTCAAACTTAGCTGTTGGTTTGTGTCATGGTTAATAAGAGCTCTCTTTCCCAAGTAGATTTTTCCTTCATGTCTCTGAATGTATCGCTCAGCGAGCGATGCGAATAGAGAAGTTAAATCATTGGTCGGAAATATAAGATCACTGCTCTTCCCCGATCCAAGCAAGGCGTCCCCAATCACGTTAATAAATACTGAGGAACACCCTCGTGTGCAATCGACGTTGAGAGCAGACAAGCAGATTGGGTTCCATAACAGTTCGATTAGTGTCTTTGATTGTCGGTGGCGTTTCAGCAGGCGATACACTGTTTCTGAAGATCTAGGTATTATTTTACCCGTTTGAATATGACGCAAAAATTTAAGCGCTACAAATTTATTGGAGAGGCTTATGCCGCGCGCAAACAAAATCCCAAAAAGTTTTTCGGCGGGGAGTCTGACGCGCGGTTTGGTAATATTGAGAGGACCATATGAATAGTGGAATGGTTGTCGATCTATATTGGGCGGATCGTTTGGTGTTCTTATCTGGTTTAGGATGGACAATGTTGACGAATAAGCTCCAGACAGGAGATGTATGCCATTGTCTACTGTTGTGTTGTTAACGGTTAATTTTCGTGCCCGACCCCCTAACGTGTGTGAAGCCTCGAAAATCGAAGCGCTGGCTCCTGACTGTACGAGTTTTATGCCGGCAGTGAGTCCAGCCCAGCCAGCACCTACAATACCTACGTTTATCGAGCGCATCAGTTATGGGTTGGACCAAACTCTCCACGCAATCCAAAGTTTGTAGATTGGTGTCAACGATTGTCTTTTTATGAATGAACGAGATGGTTTTGAGGCGATCTTGCCAAGCAATTTACGGTATATAGCACTCATGATTAAACCGGTTTTTTGAGATTCTCGATCATCAGTATGTAAATTACTGTGAGCAGAATCAAAAAGGTCGTGAGCGATATTTGCCTGATTGACAATTAGATTGTCGAAAGCTTTTGTACCCACTGAGCCCCGAAGATTTTCTCGTTTAATTTCTACTTTATCCAGTTCTTCGAGCGGAATGTATATTCTGCCGCGTGAGAGATCCTCTTTGACATCACGAAGAATATTCGTTAACTGAAGTGCGAGCCCTAATTTCTCAGCGTAGATTAGTGTTGATGAATGCGAGTATCCAAAAATATTTGCTGATAGCACGCCAACTGCGCTGGCGGCTCGGTAGCAGTATTGATTCAACTGATCCATTGTTTCGTAATTTCTTTGCTCAAGATCCATCAGCATGCCCTCTATAATAAGCTCGAAATATTTTTGCTCTAGGTTGAACGGTTGAATGAAGTTTTGAAGTGCGAGAGTCACAGGATGTTGAGATGTGCCCGCCCACATTTTTTCGATCTCTTCAGCCCACCAACTTAATTTCGATCGAGCAACGTATTCATCCATGGTGCCGTCTACAATGTCGTCAACTTCTCGACAAAACGCATAAAGCGCTGTAATCGCGTTACGTTTGTTTTTATCGAGAAACAAGAAGCTGTAGTAAAAACTTGATCCACTCTGTGCTGTTTTTTGTGCGCAGTATTCTTGAGGCTTCATCACGTGCGAAAAGCGGTTTGGTATAAAATCTTTATAAAGTCTAATGAATTCATTTTATGATCGGTAACGAAAACATTTCCCCTTGAGGCGTTGAGCTTGGTGATGACTTGTAGCCCCGACTTCACGATCATTTTGATTTCAATGCCTAGCCTACGTGGAAGATTTTCGTAAAGGTTAGATCCGTCATCTAAATATCGGTTAGCTCGATCCAATTGGAAGTTCATGAAGTTCAACCAATGAAGATCGAAAATTCGATTTTTAATGTGATCTTCGGTCACGCCAAAAGAATCCATCTCATCTTTAGGAAGGTAGATCCTTCCAAGATCATAATCATCCTTAACGTCTTGTAGAAAATTAATGATTTGAAGGCTGGTGCATATGGAGTCTGACCAAATTAAATATTCCTCGTCTGTGTGCCCAAATAGGTGCAATACAATCCTTCCAATTGGGTTAGCCGAGTTAGCGCAATATTCCTCTAGTCGCGTAAAATTTTCGTAACGTTTGACATTCAGATCCTGTTCGAACGCGTCGAGTAACTGAAAAAATAAGCCGATTGGTAACTTATACTGTGATATCAAGATACTGAGTTCTGAAAACAGAGGAGTTAGTGGAGGAGCATCAGATTTGATTTGTTTCAGTTCCGTTCGAAAGAAAGCTAAGCGGTCACGTTTGAAGTCTGGTGGCAAGTCAGTAGCATCTGCAATGTCATCTGCTGATCGTGCAAATCTATATATCGTTTCGATAGGAGCTCTTAGATATTTGGGCAGAATAACCGAGGCAACAGGAAAGTTTTCGTAGTGATCAACGGACAAAGCAATATATCCAAAAAAATAATGCGGTGGATGGTTGATGAATGAACTAAAAATTAAAAGTTACAGTCGCAATCAACCGTGATATAGGGATTATAGTAGAATGTGAGGTATGCGAATGTGGCGGAATTGGTAGACGCACCAGATTTAGGTTCTGGCGCCGAGAGGCGTGAGAGTTCGAGTCTCTCCTTTCGCACCAAATTAAGTAGTAGCTCGAGACGTTATACGCGTCGTTTTAAAGCAATCGAACTTCACTCGAGGTCGGTTGCTTGTATACCTAATTTTTGGGAACAGTATGGACGCAACATTAGAGACAGTTAGTAATCTAGAACGAAAAATGTCGATTTCAGTGCCAATGGCAGAAATTAATTCAGAGGTCGTCTCTCGGCTCGGGAAGCTCTCTAAGACCGTTAAAGTCGCTGGATTTAGGCCGGGTAAGGTTCCGGTTAAGATCGTCGAACAGCAACACGGAGGTCAAGTTCGCAGTGAGGTAATGAGCGACGCAATTGGAAAGAATCTTGGAGAGGCATTAGAGCAAAAAGATCTAAGGATAGCTGGCCTGCCAAAAATCGATGTTAAAGCGAAGGAGCAAAGCGACGATCATTTCGTTTTCATAGCGTCATTCGAAGTGTATCCACAGATCGAAGTAAAGGACGTCGCGGGGTGTTCCATTGATAAGCCTACCGTCAAGGTAGGGGATGCTCAGATCGAATCAACGCTAGCAACCATGCAGAAGCAAAGGGCGACGTTTGAAGTCACAGAGAAGATCGCTGAGGCGGGAGATCAAATCAAGATCGATTTTAAAGGATCTGTTGATGGAGAGTTATTCGAAGGTGGTTCCGGAGACGGGGTGGTTATGTCTCTTGGCGAAGGAAAGTTGGTTGCAGATTTTGAAAATTCCCTGACCGGCATGAAAGCAACAGATCAGAAGACATTTGATGTCAATTTTCCAGATGATTATCCAAGCAAAGACTTAGCTGGCAAGAAGGCGCAGTTTGATGTCAAAGTGCATGAAGTGTTAGCTCCCGTATTGCCGCAGATTGATGCAGAGTTTGCGAAGCAACTCGGTTTTGAAGATGGTGATGTCGATCGACTTAGAGTCGAAGTTAAGAAAAATGTCGAGGTAGAGGTCGCTAAAAGGTTGGAGTCGCGTCAAAAAGATCTCGTTATGAAAACTTTACTTGATCAGGCGGAATTTGATGTGCCGCAGGCATTGATTGAGGAAGAGGGTCAGAGACTCGCGGAACAAATGAAAGAGAATATGAAGTCGCGCGGAATGAAAATAGATGATGCACCGCTTCCTAAGGAAGTTTTTGCAGAGGAGGCTACCCGCCGCGTAAAACTGGGGTTGATTATCGCGCACATCGCAGAAAAACATGAATTGCAACCTAAGCCAGATCAACTCAAAGAAGTAGTGGAAGAAATGGCGACGGGATATGAAAAGCCTCAGGAAGTTCGAGATTGGTACTACAAAAACCCACAAAGATTGAGGGAAATAGAATCATATGTCGTTGAGAAAAATGTAGTAGCGTGGGTCCTAGGGGCTGCGCAAATCAATGATACCGAGATAGCTTTCGAAGAATTAATGGGTGTAGAGAAATGAACGTGAACACTAATGGATATCAGGAGCCTTCGGCTTTAGGGATGGTTCCAATGGTTATTGAGCAGAGCGGTCGTGGCGAACGGGCTTATGACATTTACTCTCGCTTACTGAGAGAACGAGTCATTTTTTTGGTTGGACCAGTTAATGAATTAACGGCTAATCTTGTCGTTGCACAGCTTCTTTTTTTAGAATCTGAAAACCCAGACAAGGATATATCCTTGTATATCAATTCGCCTGGTGGTGTTGTGTCAGCTGGTATGGCTATTTATGACACGATGCAATTCATAAAGCCTGATGTCAGTACCTTATGCATAGGTCAGGCGGCAAGCATGGGCGCATTTTTACTGACGGCTGGTCAAAAAGGGAAGCGATTTATTCTGCCAAATTCACGCGTCATGATTCATCAACCACTCGGCGGTTTTCAAGGGCAAGCTTCTGATATTGAGATTCATGCAAAAGAAATTTTATATTTAAAAGACCGTTTAAATCGTTTATTGGCGGAACATACGGGACAACCCATTGAAACACTTCAAAAAGATACTGATCGTGATAATTTCCTAGGGGCCGATGAGGCGGTAACCTATGGACTGGTAGATGAGGTACTATCTAAAAGACCTTAGAACTTGGCAAGCTTGAGCTTGTCACAGCTTCTATACACGATAAATATACGCAACGACAGATTAGCACTCCATGACTGATAAAAACGAAGGTAATTCAGAAAAACTGCTCTACTGCTCTTTCTGTGGTAAGAGTCAACAAGAGGTCAAAAAGCTCATTGCTGGTCCGTCCGTTTTTATTTGTGACGAGTGCATCGAGTTATGTAACGACATCATCCTGGAAGAAGCCCTAGCGGACACAGATTCTGCCGAAAAGTCGTCGTCGTTGCCAGTGCCTCAGGGTATTAGGGAAGCGCTCGATGAGTATGTGATCGGTCAGGAGTTGGCTAAACGAACGCTCTCGGTTGCGGTTTATAGCCATTACAGACGGTTACATGAATCCAATGACGACGGGATTGAGTTGTCAAAGTCAAATATTTTATTGGTAGGGCCAACTGGCTCGGGTAAAACTTTACTCGCCCAAACGCTCGCTCGATTGTTGAATGTTCCTTTTGTGATGGCCGATGCAACGACTCTAACTGAAGCGGGATATGTTGGAGAAGACGTTGAGAACATCATTCAAAAATTACTTCAAAAATGTGATTATGACGTAGAGCGTGCCCAAAGAGGTATAGTTTACATTGATGAAATTGATAAGGTTTCGCGAAAAACTGATAATCCATCAATCACGCGTGATGTATCTGGTGAAGGTGTGCAACAGGCTTTATTGAAACTAATTGAGGGAACAATTGCATCTGTGCCGCCTCAGGGTGGGCGTAAGCATCCCAATCAAGAATTCGTTCAGGTAGACACCAGCAATATATTGTTTATTTGTGGTGGTGCATTTGATGGATTAGAGAAGATCATTCGTGATAGATCAGATAAAAGTGGGATTGGTTTTGGTGCTGAAGTGAAACCAAATAGAGCCGCGAAGGATTCTAGTCGAGTTTTGAAGGGCGTCGAGCCTGAGGATCTTATAAAGTTCGGTTTGATTCCAGAGTTTGTAGGACGACTTCCAGTTTTAGCTACGCTCGAGGAGCTTGACAAGAGTGCGTTGATAGAAATTTTGACTGAGCCAAAAAACTCTTTGGTTAAACAATATAAAAAAATGTTTGCGATGGAAGGCGTCGATCTGGACCTTAGGCCAGATGCGTTATTAGCTATCGCAAGTAAATCTCTGGCGCGTAAAACAGGCGCACGAGGGTTGAGGTCGATTATCGAGAATGTGCTGCTAGATGTAATGTACGATCTTCCTTCCCTGAAAAACGTGGAAAAGGTTGTTGTGGACGGTTCAGCAGTTTTAGAGGGAAGTAAACCGCTGCTTATTTACTCGAAACAAGACAACGGGGTTGGTCAATCAATTGCGTCCAGTGCCTAGAGCGGACTTGGTCTTGAATTTTTTTATTCTGCCTCAATGTAATAAGTAACATCACCACAAAAGGTCTTAAAATGAGTGAGATACATCAAGCTAACGGTCCAAATGCTGCATTTCCTTTAATTCCATTGAGAGATGTCGTTGTTTTTCCGCACATGGTCATTCCATTGTTCGTTGGCCGTGCAAAGTCAAATAAGGCCCTTGAAGTAGCGATGGAGGCTGGGAAGCATGTCATGCTCGTTGCGCAAAAAACTGCTGCTAAGGATGATCCTGAGGAAGCGGATCTCTACCAGGTGGGAAGTGTGGCGAACATACTGCAAATGCTAAAGCTGCCTGATGGAACTGTAAAAGTTTTGGTCGAGGGTGTAAATCGAGCGCGATTGAACAGTGTCATTGACGAGGAAACGCATTTAAGCTGCGAGACGTCAGAGATTGCATCAGAGGTCACGGATCCCGCTAAGCTTGAGGGCATGAGGCGTGCCTTAGTGACTCAGTTTGAGCAATACGTCAAAGTCAATAAAAAAATTCCTCCAGAGGTTTTGTCTTCTCTAGCTGGTATCGATGAGGCTGGGCGATTGGCGGATACGGTTGCAGCTCACCTTCCATTAAAGATTGATCAAAAGCAAGAGATTCTTGAGCTGGCTGATGTCAAAGTGCGCTTGGAGCATTTATTGGGTTTATTAGAATCTGAGCTTGATATTATGCAAGTGGAGCGACGTATTCGTGGTCGCGTTAAGCGACAGATGGAAAAAAGTCAAAGAGAGTACTACCTCAATGAGCAAGTTAAAGCGATTCAAAAAGAGCTTGGTGATTCAGAGGACGGTGCTGATCTGGAGGAACTCGAGAAAAAAATTAAATCAGCTCGGATGCCTAAAGACGCAAAAAATAAGGTAAACGCAGAGTTTAAAAAATTGAAGTTAATGTCTCCAATGTCGGCTGAGGCTTCAGTAGTGAGAAACTATATCGATACATTAGTGGGGTTGCCTTGGAAGAAGAAAAGTAAAGTCTCTGCTGACCTCCAGGTAGCTGAAAAGATTCTTAATGAGGATCATTACGGTCTTGAGAAGGTCAAAGAGCGAATTATTGAGTATCTTGCGGTTCAACAGCGGGTAGACAAACTCAAAGCACCTATATTGTGTTTAGTGGGTCCGCCGGGAGTGGGGAAAACGTCTTTAGGTCAATCTATAGCAAAGGCGACGAATCGCCATTTCACGAGAATGTCACTTGGTGGCGTCCGTGATGAGTCGGAGATTCGTGGTCATAGAAGGACCTATATTGGTTCGATGCCGGGTAAAATTTTGCAGAATATGAGCAAAGTCGGCGTTAGAAATCCCCTATTCCTATTGGATGAGGTTGATAAGATGGGTATGGATTTTCGTGGAGATCCATCGTCAGCATTGCTCGAGGTTCTGGATCCTGAACAGAATGATAAATTCGCCGATCACTATGTCGAGGTTGACTACGATTTGTCTGATGTGATGTTCGTTGCGACTGCAAATTCGATGAACATTCCGGGTCCTTTGCTGGATAGAATGGAAGTAATTCGTTTGGCGGGTTACACCGAGGACGAAAAAGTTAATATCGCTTTGCGTTATTTGTTACCAAAGCAAATGGGAAACAATGGTATCGATGGGCAGGAGATATCCGTTTCTGAAGGTGCCATTAGAGATATTGTTCGCTATTACACGCGTGAAGCCGGCGTTCGTTCTTTAGAGCGAGAGATTTCGAAAATATGTCGTAAAGTAGTTACTGCGATCTCCATGAAGAAATTGTCAAAGAAAGTAATGGTCACCGCCAGGAACCTGAACGACTACCTCGGTGTGCGTAAATTCAATTTCGGTCTTGCGGAGAAGAATAACCAAGTTGGTCAGGTTACTGGGTTGGCATGGACAGAGGTGGGAGGCGAGCTGCTTACCATTGAGTCGGTAATCTTGCCCGGTAAAGGTAACATTCATCGGACCGGCTCGCTTGGTGATGTTATGAAGGAATCTGTTGAGGCGGCGCGTTCAGTGGTTCGGTCTCGGGCGCATGTGCTAGGAATAGCTGACGACGTATTTGAGAAGCATGACATCCACGTTCACGTTCCAGAAGGGGCGACTCCAAAGGATGGGCCATCAGCGGGTATAGCAATGACAATAGCTTTGGTGTCCTCTATTACGAAAATACCAGTTAGGTGTGACGTCGCAATGACTGGTGAGATTACTCTTAGAGGTGAGGTGCTGGCCATCGGAGGTCTAAAAGAAAAACTTCTAGCTGCCCATCGAGGGGGTATCAAGACCGTGTTAATTCCTCATGAAAACGAAAAAGATCTTATCGACATCCCGGATAATATCAAAGGTCGACTTGAGATACGTCCTGTCAAATGGATTGATGAAGTTTTGGATTTAGCTCTGGAACATAGTCCGATCGCACTCCCAACTGATCCTGTCGATGACGTCACCATTCCAGCTGTAAAAAATAACGATGGAAAGTCGTCTAGAGTCAAGCATTAATTAAGCAATTATCGCTGGATCGTTAAATTTACTGTTTATTTGGCCGCTGCGCTTGACACGTGCTTTTTACAGTTGCTATAAACACTCTTGGAACAGGAGTACGTGAAATTTCTTCTACCCATGCTTAGATAAACAAAATTGCGGTCCCTGGATAAGTCCGCTTAACAACCATTATTATAATTATTAAAAACGAAAGGATTCGATGTGAATAAATCAGAATTAGTAGAAGCAATGGCCGCTGCTGCGGATATTTCGAAAGCCTCTGCAGAGCGCGCGTTGGATGGAGCAACCTCCGCGATTTCAGGAGCTCTTAAGGCCGGCGATCAGGTGACTATCGTTGGTTTTGGTAGCTTTCTTGTTGGAGAAAGAGGGGCGCGCATGGGTCGTAATCCACGTACTGGTGAGAGTATTCAAATTAAGGCCTCAAAATCTCCTAAATTTCGGGCTGGTAAAGCGCTTAAGGATGCAGTAAACTAGCGCGCTTTCTAACACAGTTAAGGTGAATATTTACTCTGAATCTTGAGCTCGATCTCGAGATTCTTGGGTGCTTAGCTCAGCTGGTAGAGCGTCGCCCTTACAAGGCGAATG